>QQTW01001302.1_pt1 | contig 17317 bp, 21 predicted proteins | sample 1904831 | NCBI WGS metagenome assembly QQTW01 (sample SAMN09435610, study PRJNA476489) | Subsurface metagenome, whole genome shotgun sequencing project. | reverse complement strand
GCTTGTGCAGGTCGAGCAGAGCAACCGAGCCGGTTGGAGTCTACCAAACGCGAGCGGGTCATTTCAAGATAGTTATTGGTAGATAGGTTCTCGTACGTGTAGTATACAACAGAGTCGCTCAAATTCCGGGAGAAGCTATGTCTGGGCCGCCGAGAATGGCTGTTCATGTTTTGTGAATCACAAATCGGATTACTCGCGCGAAGCGATGTCATTCATCCCGATTCGCCTACTCCAGGGTTGTTGATCCCTTGCGTCGTCAAAGATGAGGCGTTCAGCGTGACTTCATTCAAGATGAATCCTCATCGAACAGGGCCTTGCTTGTGCAGGTCGAGCAGAGCAACCGAGCCGGTTGGAGTCTACCAAACGCGAGCGGGTCATTTCAATGGAAAGAGATGATATTTTTTGCCTTGGACGGCCCCTCGGGCAATTTTCGCGCTGGTCTCATGACGAGCCGGTTCATGCCGAGACAGTTCAATTGGTCGGGCGTGGTCATCAGCGGTTGACAATCTTCAAAGTACCGGTACGAGGTAGGTTCATGAACCCCCACACCCAGTGGGAAGCGTCAGCCGGCAGATCCTTCCGGGGCAAGCTCAAAATTGAAAAATTTCGAACATTTCAATTCTTGGAGGTAGCGCTTGAGGTACTTGGCTTGGCCAAGGTCTAGGAGCACGGCTCGCGGTGGATTCCCGGGGAATCATCCGCCCGCATTAGGTCTATTTCTCGACCTTGGTCCAGGTCTCCCAGGCGGACGATGATTCGTTCGGCTCACGTCGACTCGTCCATCATTCACCCTCTCGTACTGATCTGACATGGGTCCATCTCATGGCTAACACATGTTACTCCCGCAACCACGACCAACGGCATCCGATGAAGGAATCCGGGACGATTGGTCATCAATGAAACACTCCAAGACGATGGCCGTCATCTTATGAACTTGGAGACAGTTGACGTTGCGGATCTCGGCGGTGGACGGGAATGACCTCGGTCGGGCTGATGGTCCCATGCAGGCTTGGCGGGTGCCACGACGAATCCCGCCGCGATGCATCATCGCTGGACGAATGCGGTTCCGCTGCGCGACCCGGCTGTTTCGGCGGCCGGGCTTGCTGTTCCGACTCCTCCAACTCTGACTGCCGACGTCGCCGACTCGACCGTGTCGGGTCGGTACAAGGCGGGGCGTGACGTTTCTGGGGTGGTGATGCCTCCGATCGACTCTGATACCGGGCCAAGCGTTCTCGGAGACCCTGAATCTTGTCGAAGATCAATCCCAGACGACCGGCCAGCACCTCGAGGGCGCGAGCGGGATCGCGATCCACAGCTTCCTCAAGGGTGACGGTGTCTGGGGAGGCGGGGTCCACATCGACGTCGACGGCCTTGATGGGGTCAACGTTGGACTCGTAGATCCAGTATTCGTAGCCTTCGATCTCGTAGAAGCGGAGCAGATTAATGAGGTGTGTACCTGTGCGAGTGAAACGAGGTTAGACGACCCGATGTTCGATGTATGTTGAAGAGACGTTGAGGCTTCGACGCGTGTGGGGGGAGTCCAGGAGTCATCTTGACCACATGTACACGAAGAAGATATGGAACGCTTACGACGATCGAGATCTCCCAGGCGCAAAAAATCAAAGACGATGCGAGGGAAATGAGAGGGCAGCAACACCTCGCCGTTGGACGTGTATCGCGGCACAGGTCGAATGAAGGATGTTCCTCGCGTGGCAAACGCGTTGAATCGTACCGCTTCTTGATCCTCGAAACGAGTCTCCAATTGACGGAAGCGTTGGTCGATCTGCTCGAAGCGGTGGTCCACTCGAGTCTCCAATCGATCGAAGCGTCGATCGACCTGCTCGAAGCGTTGGTCCACTCGAGTTTCCAATCGAACGAAGCGTTGGTCCACTCGAGTCTCCAGTCGACCGATACATTCCTCCATCCGTCCAACCTCTTGGCGAAGCCGTTGTCCGATGTTGATCGCCACCGCATCGACCTTCTCCTCCACGCCATCTTTCAGTTGTCGAAACTCGTCGTGATGACGGAAAAGCACGGTCGTGCCAGCCCCTAAGGCAGCCAAGCTGACATCGAGGTATCGCGATGATGTGGCCGGCGAAGATAGCGTCGGTACGAATCGATGAATCAGCGGCTGCAGGATCGGGAGTGATTGAGGGAACCTCTCCGAGGCTGGAGCGTCGAGAGTCATTTGCGGTCGTGGAAAAGGGGGTTGGGAAGAGCCGAACAACTTCTTTCATCAGCTGGGTTCGAGGGCGTGATAGCGGAACAAACGAGCCGCCAATCGACTAACCTTCTGATAGATTTTGTAGCGTAAGCTCGCCAGTCTTGAAGAAGTCGAAGATGTGTTTCGTGACGGACGAGTCGACGATGATGATGATGATCATGTGGGAAGAGGCGTGTCGTCAGGGGCGATGGAAGAGGGGCTAGACCCCAGCGAAGCGCCAAGCAGAAGCGGCGCAGTCACCTGACTTGAGGTTGAGTGACTCCCAAACGAAACGAGCAAGCTGTCAGGTGTCCGTCCGACTGGGGCCGGCGACTCATATAGCCAAGTTGAACCATGAGGATCCAACGTCTTCTAGCTAGTTATTCTAACGGTCTATAGAGCTCTCTATATAGACCTTCTGGCCGGCTTCTGACTCGGTGTCAGAAGCTGTCGAATAGCTGCCTCAGCGCCTTGATGGGGCGAATTGCCAGATGGAAAATACGAGGGATGATGTGGGAATTAAAATAGTACATACATAATCTTATCAAACAAAATGCAAGCTGCATTGAGAGGTTGACCGCAATTAGGGGAAGGGATATGTGACCCTCCATTGCGTCGTACTGTGACCCAAAGCTCGAAATCTCTGCATTTATTGCTCGGTGCAATGTTTGAGCAAGAACATCTATTATGTGTTGACATTGCGATGGATACGCTCGGAGGTGCCGATGGAAGTTTGAAGCAATAACAGGTCTTGTGATGCCCTTAGATGTTGCTACTATATCGATAGCTAGTCTTTAGTGAATAATCTACGAGAGTCACGCTGCCTCCTATCGATTGGCCCACTAGTCACGTTGCCTGAGCAAAATTCTATCCCACACAGTTGCATCTTTGCTGAGGTAATCATTTTGGGCATCATGTGACTTTACTGCTGCTGGAATATTGTTAATCCCTTCCGTGGCTTACGGGGTGAGAGGCTCAAGGGGTTAGTATTGAGCTAGCTTTACCTCATTCCTTCCCTGGACGAAGCACACCCGGGTCGACCTAGCCGCGCGATGACTCCCTTTTTGCATTGGAGGGATATTTAAAGGCAATACAGCTCGCAGCTCCAGTTGACCTTCTCGCAGAAGCCGAAGGAATTGAGGATGAGGATTCAGATAATTTGATCGACCTATTGTCAACTCCCCTGAAAACCGTTGATCCCGCTTGCGGAAGTCTCGGGCATATCATCTGCGCTCCTTCAACGTAAACGTTGCAGGAAAGAGCATCGCAGCTGACGTATTCTAGTTTAAGGGACCCCGGCCCTATACAAATCCCCCGTCTCCAACAAATTTCAAATAGCAATTCCAATACTTGTTTCCTCGAAAGCCGAAGCAGTCACTGCCTTCTTTACTCCATCTGGCTTGATCGACCTCGCAAATAACCCGACTTCGCCTGTCTCGAGGTCACTGTGTGTTGTTGTCCGAGGCCACTCGGGGCAAGGCGGATAAGATGACGCAACTGAGGAAGGTGTTTTGTTCGATCTCGAGTGCAACATGCGTCCCTCCACGCCTGAGATATCTGGTTGACTTTGCTCATCTGGGTTGGTGTTGCTGGGCCAGTGGCGGGATCGGAGAGTGCGACTTTCGAAGAGCTCTAAAAGCGCCCGAAGAATTTGTCGGTACTTCAACCCGACGTGTGCCGCAATGTACATTACCAGTTGAACGACATATATGAATGGATACTCCAACGGGTAAGCCAAGGACAACAGCCGTATGAGCAGCGTAATGAGTGCCATCAAGATGATCACGCCGTTGCTAACCAAGCTGGTCATAGGAAATCCGCGCCCATCTCGATTGAGCTTGAAATCGAAGTAGCCGATGGCCAATTGGGAGACCACGTCGCCTATGACCGAATATATGACGAAGCCGACGAAGAGGCGGCAATGTGCTAGAGCGGGTGATAGTCGACATCGAGCCCAGGTCAAGCCCGCAAGCCCAAGGCCGACTAAATCCACAAACGCCTCGATGCCCAAGATGACTCTTCGTGTCACACCCACGTGGCCAACATTGTCCCTGGATCTGTCAACATCAACACCAACGGTCATGCTCCAGCAATGGGGACGTGATAACCTACCCAAGCTGGTATCGAAGCCTTATCATGCTCCATTTCAGCAAGTATATTGCAACAAGCCGCACCAGTTCTGGAAGCATGACCCAAGCGTGTAACCGTGACTCCTTAGCATGGTTTTGAATTAGAACGACGCATTCCCCTACAAGGGCAAGTCCGCCCATCACCAACAAAACGGTTTCGAGTTTCTGTCCAAGCTCACGCTCATACTGACGCTCATGCTTGCGGACTAGAGTGATAAAACTGTGCAAGTATATGCTCAGACAACACTCACGTTGAGAGTGGCGACAGATAACTCACATCTGTATGATAATCAAGGCCAGCCCGATCAGACAGAGGATCCCGAGCGTCGCCGCGAAGCTCTTGAACTCCATGATCAGCAGCGTGTTGGACCCGTCATCATCGAGAATTCAAGAGGGTGTCTGGTTCTTATTTACCTCCTCCCATTTGCCCGACGTCAACAGCAGGACTCGGGCCGTCCGCCGTCAACCAACAGGATGCACACTTTGCCAAGGGGGCGAGCCGCTGTTTCCGTGTTTCTCAGGAAGCTTCCCTTGAGTGGCGTCGATCTCTACACCCCGGTCCCCATCAGTCCTCGCTCGGTAGTGCCTCCAGCCCGTCGCCTCGACCCGCATCGCGGAATCTTACGGCAACGGATCATAGTGGTGTGGTTCTTCGGCCCACGGCCGAGCTCGCTATCCTGAGCTCCACTGTTGGTGTGAGGGAGAAACGTTAAGCGTAGCTTCGGCTTAATGTTTCTCCCTCACCAACAGTGGAGTTCATGATAGCGAGTTGGGAAAGGGTGGGCTACAGCAGCTGTGGCGTGATATTGGCACCGATACTCTAGCTCTAGAAATGGCCGTATGCAGAGAGCAGAGTAAAGTACAGCTAGACAAGCATCGCTCTACATTTCCAAAGGACAAATCCTGAAGGGACCATCACAATCGATATTTTCCTCGCTCATCTCCACCGCGTTGCTCAGTGCTTGATTTGCTGCATGTACACAAGACCAGAAGCCCCGCTGACGCGTCAGATACCGCCTCACTGTTTCTTTCTCGTTGGCAAGTTTCTCCAGCTCCTCATCGGTCAACGATTCCGGGTCAGATCCAAAATCCTTCGCCATATCATGCCCGATGGCCTTGAGTTCTTCGTACCGACGTCCAATCCTCTCCAAGGTAGGTTGTAGAAGGTCCAATACTATTTGGTGTCCCTCAGAGATATCCTGCTTGCAATGAGTCTCGACCACGCAGAAGATAAAGGTACAACCATACTGTTCTTGAGCGCTTGGACAGGGTAGTCGGTACACCTGCTAACGAAATGGAACGGTTTCTCTTCTCGGGACGTCGCTGTTGAGAACAGTCCATCTCGTGGGCGAGTCCGAGGGTGCGTGAAACAGAGTCCTGTTGGCAGCTTTTTCACATCAATGGGAAGTTCCTCAATTCAGCATTCGTGGGTTGGTTGGGACAGTACCTTGACGGAAGGCTTGATGTCACGAACCAATATTAATCAGATTCCTGATCAAGTCGTGCTCGATGGGATATCAGTCTCGCATGTCGTGTCCCGGCATTCGAGATCAGCTGGACTGGGACTATTTGTAGTCTCGTCCGGCCAGCTTCGTCCCTCCAGCGTCGAGCCCTGCTATCAACCCCGAAGGGCAACACCTGTAGGGGCCCCCGCACTGAAACCCAGAAGCACATTTGGGGGCAACCATGATCGGTCAACACGGATCAGCTAGTCTGGTCTGGATCTTGCTCCAAGTCTTGGAAAGCCACACGGGGGTTTTACATCCGAGTGGAGGCCTGGACGAATTAATAAAGCGGGCGTATGACGGGAGAAGGTCTGAGTAAGATTATTTCCCTTGCAATTGGTGGATAATTCAATTACCACCAAAAAGAAGACGAATCACACAAGCTCTTCCCGTTCGAAATGCATTTTAGAGAATTTTTTTCTCTTCGAAGTGTCATGAGTCTACTATAGAGGTAGATATACCGACCCCGTGCTTCGTACAGGTACGTCCGTTGTATCGGTACGTACTGCTCACACATATGTCAGGCTCCCCGTCACTGCATGCTGGCGCGGTCTGTGCGAACCGAGCAACTTGCTTATTGGTACATCGATCCCGCTCCGTCCCCAACTCGGTTAGTTAAATCAGAAGATATGAGCAATGTGGGCAAAACCAGTATTGTTCAGTGGAACAAACCCCTCGTTCCTTACAATAGAATGATTTCGCACTCAATTGATCCGATAGTGGTTCCAGGACAGCTTAAAATGATTGCTGACCCTTTACACAACCTGTCCGTTCTATCAAGCAGAAAGGCAAGGTGAGGGAGCAGAGGAGAAGAATGTACAGAACGGTGGTTGAAGGGACGATCTCCACTCCACAATCAATCGTTCAAGGTCCCATCGTTCGGGGCCAAGCCGGAACTGAGACGGAAAGCGGCTCGCGCGGCGACAGCCCATAATCAAAAGAAATTTCACATTTGTTGATCCTGTCATCATCGGTACAGCGAAGTTGGAGTCTATCCTTTCGTCGGCCCGGTTCGAGCAGACGAGGTGGCTTCATTGTCCTCAACCGCACCTGTAGACGCATGCGGCTGCACAGGATCGCGAGCAGGGTCATAAAAGGGGCGGTAAGGTGGCTCGTCACCCTCCACCGGCCCTCCGGGTGACGACTCCGAGCCGAAGGGGGCGCTGTCTTCCTGCCCAGCCGGCCGCGTCTCCCCTCTGGCTTCTGGACTCGATCTTTGAGCAAACATCCAAGGGCCGAAGGGGGGTAAGCCTACCGATTTGCTTGGAAAGCCTTCGAAGCATCATATCGAGCGGGTCGTAAAGTTCGTGTTTGATGGTCCCATCGTCTCTTAGAATTGGAATTCGCTCCCGCTGGGCGAAATCTTGCAGGTTTTCCCAGAACTTGTCCTTTTCCGTCGACCTCAACACGTGCCATTTGGTCGGCAGGTGAGTTCTAGTGTACAACTAGGAGTTGTCAGCGATGTTGCATCCAGCCGGGGTATTGAAGCAGACCCAGAGCTCGTCGAACCGGTGATTGGGATAAATGCTCAAGCCAAGTGCCTCCCGAAACTCCGCCTTGGTGGATCCAGGATGTACCCTCTTGCTCATGGCTCTTGATCCCGATAGAGCTTTCTATTGAGTGAGTGCTCTCTTCCCAGTGGGCTACTCGTGAGAATACTGAACGCTCAGTACGATTCCAATTGTGATTTCATCGAAGCTAGTTAGTGGATCCGTTGCCCCACTTCGAGCAGACTCGCCCAGGCGGGGCACAGGCCGGTGCTGACTCAGCGTCTGGGTGGAGGTTTTTCAGACGTCCAGAGCCGATTTATTGCGTAGATTCGGTAATGAATATAATTCACACAACATATTAATATATTGATACGTGCTCGCATAGTTCGTGAATTAAATTTGATTTTATATTATAGTCGATTTTGAAACGTCGATGAAAAGAGCAATAAAACAGTACCTTCGTAATTAATCGTGGAACAAAGTCGGACGCAATGTCTTGCCACCGCTGGTCGGGACTTGCCAGACTACCTCCTGATAGCTCTCCAATCTCGATGCGATTTCTCTGGTGGTTATGACATGTGTCACGGCGGCGTATGCAGGTCATCATCCCACTTTGCTGCCTGGGTTTGTTAGCCCTCTTGGACTTTCAAACATGGGTTGCCATCCTCCTTCGCCAACCCGCACCCGATGATCCACCTCCTATTCTGGGAAACGTGTTCCTGGCTGCCACGCTCTGGAACGGTGAAGAAGTCCTTCGAACTCACTGGAGTGCTGCCGTGTTGGATCTTGCTATGCATCTCGGCCTCAGCAGGCTATATGTTTCCATCTATGAGAGCGGAAGCTGGGACAATACGAAAGTGGAGTTGAGGAAGCTGGATGATGATCTCGCAAGGCTTCAAATTCCCGCACAGTCGTGACGAATGATTCTACACATGCGGATCAGATCATGACCCCACCTGGGTCCGAGGGCTGGGTGAAGACCGCCAGTGGGAAGTGGGAACCTCGCCGAATTTCATACTTGGCCTGGGTCCGAAATGCCTCTCTGCGGCCGTTACAGGAACTTGCTCGACAAGGTGTTTACTTCGACTGGATTCTCTTCTTAAATGATGTTGTCTTCACGGTCCGTGATTCATTCTTCGTGGATCATTATCGTCGTTGAGCTCATGAATATCCTTGTAGGTACACGATCTCAGACGTCTGTTTGATACTCGCCATGGCCATTTTGCTGCAGCGTGTGCCCTGGACTTTTCCAAGCCTCCCGCCTTATATGACACCTTTGCCGTCCGCGATGCTGACGGTGATGATGTGGTCACTCAAACCTTCCCTTCCTTCAGATCAAGAGCGTCACGGAAGGCCATGATCGCCGGGGATCCAGTCCCGCTGCGTAGTTGCTGGAACGGCGCAGGTTGGTCACCCATTTGCAACTCTTGTCGATCCGGGCTCATATGCGGTTAAGTGGTATTCAATGCCACCCCTTTCATAGACGGAATGCTCCGCTTCCGTGCTATCCCCGACTCGCTGGCTCAGTATCATCTCGAAGAATCCGAGTGCTGCCTCATACACGTGGAGAATACCCTGACGCCGTCCAAAGGCGTGTGGATCAATCCGCACGTTCGAGTCACATACACCCTCGACAGCTTCTACCTAGTTCATGGTCATGACTGGATGACACCTTCTCAACAATTGGCCGGGATTTGGCAAAACCGACTGGCCCGGTGGTCTAGTCTTCCTAGGTTTCTCCGGCGGTGGGCAGTGACCGCTCGCATGCGTCGGTGGGAAGCAGAAAATACTGCCTTTCGTTGTTGGGCTTCTTCCTCTACCGGCCCTTGCGTGGAAACGTCCAAATGTGTCATTAACGAGATGCAGGTATTAAGAGAAGATGGCTGGGCACATGTCTGATTTTTCTTGAAATAGTCATGAATTTGACCTATAGTATTCGTTCGACTCTACGTGAAACGGCAACAATTTATGGAGATGAAGAACTCAAGAGAGGGTCAGGCTTCTGGGAGCGGTGCAGTAACTGGCCATTGCCAGGGCTGACGCATCCAAATGGCAATAAGACCAGTCAGTACTAGCCTTGGACGTGACTCATCATGAATTTGAGGGACCCGCTCCTGCAAATCGCAATCCGGTTAACTCATTCATCTCTGAAAGTGTGCATTAAAAACGAAGTTCGACACATTTTGGACTCCGGTCTTTCTTCTACCTCAGTCTGTTCAATCGATCTACTGGATGCGGCTGGAGTGCAGGAGTATCACTCAACAAGCAAAAAGTAAGCAAGCTCCGGACGGTGTCAGCCAGTGAATCACTTCGAATGGCCAGATCTTGAGAAGCGGGTTGATGGTGACTGAGCGGTTAACCATCTACAGCCCCGGACACATTGGACTGACAACCCGTTCGACAGTGGAAGCTAACAGAACCCAAATAACCCAATACAAGCAATCTCAGGCAACAATGGGCTTGAACTCGGTATGAGCAAGTCACTTCTTTTGAGGATATTTAACTTATTTCCTGGGATGTTGTTGTTCCCTGTGCCTTTCTTGGCCCGCTGTGGAGGCTGTGGAGATTGTGAAACGGGCGATGAGTCTATTGGTTTGGTGGCCCGGCTGGTAAGGCTCAGCCTCCTGTCTTGTTTGTATTCCATTCTGCAGGCCATTAATTCTACGTGGAACACGAGGCTGATCGAATTGGTGCTTAATAGCAGAACGTGGACCATGTGCTCTCGAGCAAACCTGCGCCATTTTTCTTCCGGAGTCACGCATCGTGTTCTTGAAAGACTTCAATCATGAGCTTTTGGGACATCAAAGATGGTGGCTCTGTTAACGATCATGCCTGTGGTCGCAATCCTGCCAGCCCGCTGGCGGACTATTCATATTCGTTCCCTCAACTGCTTTCTGGTGAGACTTCAATGTTGTCTCAACTACCCGACTGGTCGATCTGTAAGTCAAGCAGAATGAGCACCGATGGCAGATTGCTTACAATAATGTGCTGCAAATAGCGAATGCTAGAGCCACATTTGATGGTTCTCTCTTGCCCTTCTCCAACATCATGGTTGACTTCGCGAGTACTCCGGAACTTTCTGCGAATGACACGGCGTTCCCAGGCCCACGGTCAGTGGGCATTCTTCACCCACCAGAAGACTATTATATATTGCCAAGCCAGTAAGTCGGCTTGTCGCTTATCGTTGATATGAGTGCTCACTCACGATAGGTCTTGTATGCCTGCTAGTGTCGGTAGCGGCAGTCTTTCCACGCAGCTGTCATCTTCAGGAGCCACGTCGCTGGGTCTCTTGCCGGATGAGATCAACTCGAGACAGTCTACCACCGTTAGCCCACAGCCCATTGAATGCTGTGATCATGGATGCAATGGTCGAAGCTTATCTAGTGTCAGTAATCTTCACCGACACCGGCGAGAGAAGTCGGGAGCGGCCCGAAAGTCAACATGTCCTTACTGTGGTTACAAGTTCACCAGGCCGAGCGCTCGCAATTCTCATCTGGCTCATGACAAGTGCAAGGCCAGAACGCATTCTTGAACTGCTATTGGGTAATCCGCTCACTCACAACAAACTACAACGTGGCAAACAAGAGCTATTGGTAATAACGACGAGAGATGGTTCTAAGTTTCTATTTATTATGTATATCTTATTACTCGTCGAGCTATCTTACCCACCAGCCTCGTTAAAACCGGAAAACCCAACAGGGAAAAAAAAACCCGGAAAGAGTGCTGGTGGGGGGTGGTCTGGAACAGACAGTAAATGCCAGGCGCCAAATACTCCGTCTAAATAAGTCGAACGACATCTACAACGTTCAGGATTTAGCGGGAAGATTGATCAGGGCAGTCTTGTTGACAGCTTCAGTCAGCGCCCGTATCATCTCTCGCATCTCTTGCATTTCTTGTCGTATGGCCAGGTTTTCCTGTTTCTTTGGCTCCTCATGAGCCTTTTCTCGCTCGTTGAGAGCCTTTTGAAATATCTCGTCCACGGTACCCAATTTCCGACCCGGTGGTGGAAGACGTTTGATTCCACTGCGTTGAATCCGATAGTTGAGGTTCTCGTCCTCTATGTCGTCGTCCTCAACATTTTCTAGCAAGTTCATGCCGAGGTAAACTTTGTTGTTGATCAACCAAGCATTGGCATCTTGATCTTCGGCCGGAATCAGGTCGCGTTCTGCGTACCATTCCCGGATATCAGCATCGGCATCCGTTCGACCCCGAATCCTCCGGTAGGTGGTTCTCGTCAGCCAAACAGGCTCTCCCGGTCCCTCGAATTGCACAAGAACGTATGTGTCCGGGAGTCTGGATCGACCATAGTTCATGTGATTGAGTTTGGTGGATGCGACCGCAAGTAATTCCCTCCAACGTTTGGCATCATTTTTCGAATACTGTTGGTCCGCTTTTCCGAGTTCTAACGCTCCCTTTGAAGCCCGGTAGGCATCCGCGGCGCTCCTGCCGCATTTCTCACCCGATCTTAGCTCATAGCGTGTAACTTCGTCTGTCTCGATCTTGATCAGAAATCGATGGCCAAACCCGGCCTTGCGGAAGCCGAGTATGAGATGCCCATCTCTGGTCCTGATACCGTCTTCTGTCATGTTTTTGGAGCCGGCGGGTGGTTTTCGAGCCGCGGGCGGTGACCCTTGAGACCCATCGGTGACTTTGTCTCCTTGCGCATCTGTCATATGCGTATCTTCACCTCGGGCGTCTTTACCATCTGTCATATCCCCTTGCACCCCGGCAATTCCTGATGCTTGATTCGTATTTTGCGAACTGCTGGCGGAAGTTTCAACGACATTGTCTTGCTCTTCATCGTCATCTTGCCAGGTCCAGCCAACCGGATAATGATGTCTTTTTACGAGCGCTTGAACTGCTCTCCGGGCCTGGGGATCCTTTTGTGCATCCTTGTAATGTATTCTGAACGTCTCGTACTTGGTTTGGTGAATTAAATAGTGTTTTTTCCATTCGTCCTTATTAGGATAGATCTTTCTTAGGTAACGCTCGATGTCATTGTCCGTATTTTTCAATTTCTCAATGGCTCTTTTATTGTTGGGGTTTTCCTGAAGCTTGACCATGGACGCTGTTGCGTCCTGGTGAAGTTTTGCAATAGCGCCATCAGGTTCCGCGAGTACGACGGATGACGATGTCTCCGGCGTATCGACGAGATACTCGTGACCATTAGCGCCTTTACGTGTGACTTCATCATCTGGCGCCTCATCTCCCCAAGCATTGGGGCCAAACACGTCCTCGGTGTTGATGTCCTTTGGGCGTGGGAATCTGGGGGGTTTAAAGTCGTCTCGTTCTTCGTTATAGCGTTGGCGATATTCATCGTGCTCGAGCACCCCTTTAGCATCAATCACTCCTGCAATAGAACAACAACAATAAGTAATGTTGCCTGGAAGGCGATGGGCAAGTAACAGTTAAATCAGCTTACGCTGGCTGGCGCTGTGGGCGCCTTCGTTATCTTTATTGTGATCCGGATGTATGATGACCATTAACCTTTTGTATGCCGCATGGATAGCCTGTTTATCGGCATCTTCTGGTACATTGAGGAATCGATAGTAGTCCTTAGGGCCGAGTTCGAGAATTCGTTTGATTTCGGCGTCAGCCGCCGAGAGCGTCATTGCTGCTCCGGGAAGTATGAAATTTGCGACGTCGGTTTTGTGAGACGTAATGATCAGATGATGGGGCACTCTCTAGACCAGCTAGAAAGACGGGGTTGACAATGGTGTTCTGATTCTGAAGGCTTATGGGAGAAGGGAGACCAGATACTTATACTCGTGCTGGCTGCTCGCCTTGTTCGACTGAGCCCGTCCCAAGTTTGATGCTCTAGCTCTTCCACAGGAACGTGGTCGATCATCATGTCCATCGTGCTAGATTCCTGGATTTTGTCCTCAGAATCTAAATAGATTCAATCAGTGCTGGTGCTTAGCGCGGTCTAACGTGCCAAACTTAGCTTCAGTTCAGATATGTGGATGGTGACCGACTGGGGTGCCAGTTTCCAGGAAAATGCCCTGGGCTTGGTAATTCCCCGCCTTACGCCTCACTACGTACCGTACGTAAGCGCCGTCTGTCACCCCCGGGTACATAAATACGGGGAAAGCGAGCGGGCAGTAACCGGCCATCACCCTAATTCGCAAGGTGTTCGTATGGCAACGGTGACTGCTTTCATCTGTCACCCCCCGGTACCTTCCACGCCTCAGTGGGAGATCCTACCTCTACGGGTTCTACGGGTTGTCAATTATAATTGGGGTCAAGCTTTATGCCTTTAATGGCAGTGAAATCCGAAGTGCCATGTGCTCGGAGAGTTGAACTATTTGTATCCCTGTTCTCATAGATCGCAATTCAATCAAACTTGATACATTTCGGGGGTTTCTTGAATGATGTTATCTCGATTGCCAAGCTTCTAAATGGACACTCCCCATTCTTGATTGTAGAATCCTTTGAGGAGAATCAATCCATCAGTAGATCCCGCGTCCCGTCCACCGTTGAACTAAGAATTCGTTCGGCACCATCACCGCAGCAGCAGCCTCTCGCTTATAGCTTATGAATGAAGCGAGCTAATTTCTGAATCACACCTCTCCAGCTTGCCCTTCGATGCCCTTGAACAATCGGCGCCGCATCAGGTGTGTCATCCGGTACCGAAGGCGACTGATATCTCGGAGGGGGAGTCATGTTTGACGGATTTCGTCCTGTCACGGTGATCTTGACGGGGCAACAATAGACCGTTAACTGTCGACGATGCATGATGGACTACTTCTCCCGTCAGTCTGAAGGCCGTCATGTCTCAGGCTGACTGACTGACTCCGGACATCTTTCCCACTCGCCTCGATGTTTTGGCTGGCGCTACCTGGCGAGAGACAGGCGGGCGGCGAAGGCAGAGGAGCTTGAAGGAGCAGAAGAGAGGGGAAGGGGAAGACTTATATAAACATCAAATGATGTAGTCAACACGTTATTCCTATCCATCTGCTCTTCATCTAAAATTAGAGCCATTTAGTATCACGACTACTGTTGTGCCCGGAAGGTGGCGAGCGCGATACGCCCTAGAGGGTCCCGCAATTGGAGTGTCAACTGGAGTGGCAACCGAGTCAACCTGGAGGCTCCATCGAGGGATGAAGGTGACGGTAGATCCCACTCACGGATGGAGATGGATGCGTCATTGATTGTGCTGTTTAGTTCCCAAAACGGTGCCTCCGGCATCAAGCATGCCACAGCGTCGCCATGTCTACGGGATGTTTGATTTATTCTTGTGCCTATACTGGCAGAGATATTTTCTATTCATGTACGGTACAAAAAGCCTTCGAGCTCTATCTATTGTGTACAGACACCGCCAACTTGCAAATCATCACCCATGTTCTATGTTTCTTCTCTAGCCGCATCATAAGGATCTGGTCGCAGTCAATAGACGTCTAGGGGATCGGCCACCGGGCTATCCATCGACCCGATTTTATAGTCAGGTAGGTCCGCGATGCTGAGCTCGTGATCGGCCGACCCGTCGACGGGTAATGAAATGCCGCACTGGCGAAAGGATGATTTGACAAGGGATGCGTACGTTTGTGCTTCCTCCCAGGCTTGACCGACCCATTGCGTCACAAGCACCCGACTTTCACGTAGAGTGAACGCCTGGTTCATCCACTTCTCTTGATGTTCCTTGAAATGTCGACTAGCATATTCGTGAACATGCTTGCTGAAACGGTCCTTGAAGCATACGAAAGGGCTGCACCAGTCTTGCGCAGCCGGGAGGAATCATGACCGGAACTACCTTTCGATCCTTGAGCAGCTGCAGCACCCGATCCGTCTTTGGGGCCTTGTAAACATCGAGTACCAGCATCTGGGAGGCGATCTGACCGGAATAGTGACGTTTGATCCATTCAATCATCACTCCCTCATCCACCAAAGCCTTGGGTTGGAAGGTGACATCAACTCGAGAATCCCACTCCTTGAGCTCCGACGTCTTCTCGATTCTGGTGCCAAGACCTTCGAAGACCACGAGAGGCTTGAACCTCAAGACACCGTCTGCATGCACAGCTAACTGCACGGTGCATTGTCTCCTTATCCCGTGATTCTTGATCCAGACCGGCATACCACCGTTCATCTCGCATTTACTGCCAATGAAATCAAACCCCAAAGGAGTTCGATCCACATTGACAATCCCCGAAAGGTCGAACTTGCCAACCGCTCCATTGACGTTGTGGTGCTCGAGCGGTCCGGCTACTTGACGAAGGAATCGATGGAAATGCTGGAGCTTGGAAATCTCATCGGTAGAGCCGGACTGGACGACGGGAGGATAGGCAATATGTTTCCTCTGGCAGAAACCCCTGAACCAGTGACCACCGAACCTGAAGGAAGGTTTACCCTTTTCGTTCAACCGGTCCGGATAGATCTCTTTGAAGATTCTTTCAGCTGTCCTCCTGAACCAGATATACCGAATCGTGCATCCCTGTTTCTGCTGATCATGGAATGCTTGTGCAAGTACCATTTCTAGCTCTTCAAGTGGGCTGAGCTTGCATGTCCCTTTCTCGCTGCTCATGATGCGTAGTTTTTGCTTCCTCCATCGGCGGATGCATAGAGCCTCAAGCCCGAAGGTTCTGGCTGTGCGATCAACGGTCTGGCGCTGACTCGACATCCAGTCGAGCACGGCAAGCTTGACCTCACGGCTGAAAGATCGGCGCTCCCCGGATCGTTTAGGACCTCCAATCATCATCAAAATGTGCTGAGTCTGTGGATCCACTGAATGCATGGGTTGTACGTTAGGTACACCTGTAATCAATTAGCTGTTGATATAACCTAATGATCGTTAATTGACGCACCTGGGCTATCTACTGCGACCGTTCCAATATCGTCGGGGGTAATGAGATCATTCTCGCAATGATCCTTATCGTTTCTGTTACAATAATTGGTTTGTCGCTGTCTTTGTGTAGGATTCATCTGCACAAGGAAGATGACCGTGTCAATTAGATGGAAGATGATCCTGTGGTCGGAGAAGACTTACGTCTGGAAATAGCTCTCAGGGAATGATAAAAGATTTTGGGGATACAGCATTAACCTCTAGCCGGGCAGTGACAGGTGCAGTTCCATACATACTTATAAGCAAGGCCGCCCCTCTTGGAGATCATGCTCAGCCTTACCGACAGGTTCCAGGATCCTGACCTATCTAATTTGGTCTACGGAGTACATGCTCGTCCCTCATACGATTATTTTTGGATAAGACACGCCCAGTTTTCTGGCAGCGATCGGAGTTGTCTGTGTCCGAGGCTCATCATGTCAATCGGCGTCCAAGCGCGCCGAGATCCGACCGGTCTGCATGACAGCCGACATCCGATGTGGGGCTGTAAGCCGAAACCCCAAACTTTGGTGAAGCCAAAGATGTGCAGTGACTGACACGAAACTCAGGTCACGTGACTCCATTTGGAATCCTCGTCGGCCGCGAGCGGGTTGCACGGGGAGAAGAAAAAGCAACAACAGGTTAGTAATAACTGGCAACAACGTGGCTCAAGAGGCTTCTGATTCTAGTTTCATAAGTTCATGCTCAAGATCCTAGGTGAGATAAGGAGAAGTAGGTTGTTTGCTTGGGACGTACAGGTGGGTCAGAATGCCGCACGGTGAGTGGTGCAAGAACCGGTTACTGCTGGAAGAGGCAGGTCCTCCAAGACGTCACGATGGAAGACCTGTCGCAGGAAACATGAAGCCAATTGCACGTCTCTTCTACATCACGGCATACGCTGCTGATCAACCTCTTCGTCAATGTAATGGCTGGTGTGGAGGGCTACCGCGGAAGACGCCTATGGAGATATGTCGGTGTCACACGGCAAGAAGTTGACTGTGTTGACGGCGGGATTCGCGGAAAGAAGAAGACAAGGTACTGTAATCGGTCGTTGACGTGTTTCACATTAGCTGACTCAGGGAAGCCTTCAGGGCCGACATCTGCTTATCGTCCGGTGAATCTACGTGTTATGAGCTCAGAATGTGCTTCTTCACCACCACGTCCTCTGAAATCTTCCG
>QQTW01001301.1_pt1 | contig 17319 bp, 12 predicted proteins | sample 1904831 | NCBI WGS metagenome assembly QQTW01 (sample SAMN09435610, study PRJNA476489) | Subsurface metagenome, whole genome shotgun sequencing project. | reverse complement strand
AGGTTCACAGAGCGGAGGCCAGGCATAAGTCTTCACAGCGAACTCTGTCTGAAAAGCAGCGAACGAAACAACTAGGTGACCATGGTGCCAAAGTGCCCACGATTCAGACGACTAGAGAGACGCCGCCTCTTGAAGCGGACACCAACAAGACCAATTCTACGCTTCGGCCGGCATCGAGTGCGAAGCGTAAACGCCAGCCGTCACCTCCTATGAGTGCATCAAAAGGACTTGATACGAGTGGCACAGAAATATTGGGTCCTGCGAAAGCGCTGTCTTCTGAGCGCTTATCCGACATTGGTATGCCCAATCGTTCTGAGGTTCCTGTGGCGCGATCCAACAAGCTTGCGAAGACTTCCGGACATGAGGTTGCAGGTCTTCTCCCTAATAACCTTAGCGCAGAGAAATTGCCGAAAGCAGCTTCGAAATTGCACTATGCTGAGCATTTCCAAGGCATGAATGATCTATCTGTGCCCTTGCCATCGACAAAAAATGAATCTCATGTGAGTCTTCCGGGGAATTTTCATCCATCTACCGTGCGTCCTCCCTCCAATGTGCGGCCTCCCGCACAAAAGAAAAGGGAAGTCGACCCCTTCATCCGCCCGAAAGCGAAGAGGAGGAGACCTTGAATGAGTCTCGGAGGCTGTCTTGCTGCGCTTCTTCCTAGGGAATACTAGACTATGGGCATAACCAGGGCGTTGTGAGAGGTTCATGAAGGGTGTAGTGCATTTAAAGGGTGGCATATTAGAACCCTCTAGCAACAGGCGTTTTACCATATATCTGCATTCGAAAGCAAATCGGTTCTGCTACAGCAAGAGTTAACACCTGGCATTAACACTAAAAGATGCTACTGTGGACCATAATGCATAGCTTACAATCAACTGCCTTTCATTGAATGTATCTGTGCTACGACATCTGAAGAACACTTCCTTCGACAGACACCAAGCCGACCTTAGTAATTTCCCATGTACTGCACAATAATACACCACCTGCAGCGCAGGTTTCTCTTTGTGGAATCAGCCCGCTTGTGTGGTAAGTTACTGTGCTTCTTCTGTGTTCTATGTAAAACATCACAGTGTTAGTTTTACAGGAAGCGACTCGTAAATAGGTGTATAGTGGGAGAGATGCACAGAAACGCCGGAATGATGCTTACGAGGATACGCAAGAGCTACGCTTCCCGGAGGGCTGTCGCGGCCCGGCGCCAGATTAGACGCTAATCTCAATTACGTCTTCCGTACTTTATACCAAATCTACTACCTCGTCACGTACAGACCGTTCTCTCGTTCGCAATGCCACGGCCGCCGTGGATCCTCGTGACACCTGCCTCTCAAGGTATTGGCCTCGCCTTGACACGACATTTACTCCAAGTCACCCGACTGCCTATTGTTGCGACGACGAGGGGAGACACCAAGGGTACAAAAGCGCAGATTTTGAGAGGCCTGAATGTAGGTAACGACAGGGTAGAGGTGTTGAAGGTGGATGTTACAGGTACGGCTCATCACAGTTCAAATCGGCAGGGCGGGGATCCCAAGCAGGGTACAACGGGGGAAGGTAGTCCACTTACGCGACGGAAATGTATATAGAGGAACGCACGGTGGCGGATGCTGCCGCTCACTGCAAAGATCGGTTTAAAGAGTCTCATCTCCGTCTCGCCCTTGCAATACCAGGCATCCTCCACCCCGAACGCTCGCCCGCACAGATCGACTACCTCCGAGCCTTGGACACGTTCAAGGTCAATACCTTGGGTCCGTTACTGCTCATGAAGCACTTCTGCCCTTTCCTTCCCAGGAAAACGACCGAGGTGTTCGCCGAGGACGGATTGCCCGAGAACGCTGTCTTTGCCATGATGTCCGCCCGTGTTGGCAGTATCACCGACAACAGAGCGGGCGGCTGGTTCTCATACCGATCCTCCAAGTCCGCAGTCAACCAGATCACTAAGTCTCTGGACATATACCTGCGAAGCACCGCCGGAAACAAAGCCATGGCCATAGCATTGCACCCTGGGACTGTGAAAACTGGACTGAGTCGTGAGTTCTGGGAGAGTACACCAGACGAGAAGTTGTTCAGTCCTCAGTTTAGTGCGGAGCAATTGGTTAATGTGATTAGTAAGGTGGGCGTCCAGGGAAGGGGCAAATGCTGGGACTGGGCCGAAAAGGAGATACCACCGTAAGGGTGTATGGTGCGGAGAAGTAGACTTATAGATAATTGGGAGATCCCTTTCAATCGCCTTGGTGCAACCAAGCGCCGCCGGGTCTGACGTGGAAAAAGCTGCAAAACGCAGAATTGGAGCGACCGAGAGCTAGAGGAGCTGTCGCGGTACCACCGCCACTGTAGTAAAGGTACTTAGGATCGTCCGCTCCAAAGTTTGTGTCACGGTTCAAAGGCCCATTCTCACATCCCCCCGTGCTTCCTTCAACCTTCGCAGCCTCTCCGTACGACTTTCGCCGGGCAATGCAGGCATGGGGTCTACATCTCGCCAGCTGCCTCGACTTCTCCTCCCTTGCTCGCCCCACATACTCACCCTCTGGACCTTTCTCAATTTCGTCAGTCCATAGGAACAAACGATAGCTGCAAAGAGGAAGGACCACGCGCTGACTGCGACAAACCCGTAATCCGATTCCTCAATGAAATTCTTCAGGTTCATGCCGTAGAGCGCGGCGATAAAGGCGCCCGAACCAATGCCCAAAGTGCCGATGCTGAATTTGAGGTCAAGGAGCATTAGAGAGTTACGATTGGCATCCAAGATCGCTTTGACACTGTTGTCCGAGTCATTGGTCAACCGCGTTTGGAACAAGGACAGAAGGAGTTGCTCACATTTCTTCCGTGTTCCGGATGTTGCTGACCAAGTTCCCGCTCACTTGCACGATTTCGTCGCAGACCTTGTGGTAGGATTCAAGCAGCATCTCAACTTCGGTATGATCCTCTTCTTCCCGGGTGATGCCTTGTGCCCTCTCAGTCAAATACATTGCTGCCAAATCGTCATCCGCGTCCAGCAAGTCGTCAATAGCATCTCGTACGAGTCGCGCCTTTTGCTCAAAAGTCCCCAGCTTCTTGGAGAAGATCAAAAGATGCCGCAGCTTCTCCCGGTCAATGTCCTCTTCCAAGTCCCTAAGAACTTGAACGACTGGCTCCCTTACCCCCTCGAATTCGCCTTCCAGCCCACCCGTAACGCTGATCAGAACCGCTTCCAGCGCGCGGAACTCGTACGGCAAGCCGCCCGCTTGTCGTGAGCCTTCCTTCTGCCTCAGCTTCCCTTCCAGATCGTACATGAAGACTGACTGAGTATAAGAGTCGGTAGAGCCGTAGGCATCAAATACGAGAACCCTGTTATGCTTGATCAGGACGCGGAGGTGAAGAAGGTTAATGAGGATCGCCGAAGGGCGGACGAGAATATGAGGAAGGAGAGACGAGTCGATCTTCCGCAGGTCACGGGGTAAGAGACCATACTGTAGCCACGCCTGAATTAATAGCCAGCTAAAGAGTAACGGATATGACCTGGTAGTACATGCCTTCGCAATCAATTCACTTTTCTTGAACTCGCCATTGACCAGGGTGACATTCCCGTTCTCATCGAACTCTGTACACCGCAGCTTCAGCTCGTTCGACGCCTTCCCCGATAGACTGCGCCCAATATTGAACATCGAGTTTTCAGCCCCTTCGTCCAAGAAGCGTGTTAATGGCGAGAGGTCATCTGGCTTGAGCGCTGACTGGGCACTTCGGCCCTTGGAGTTCCATAGGCGATGCAGCCACGGTTGATTACTCGTGGACGCATACCGGGAGTTTTGTTTTGGCGCCGAGCTTCGGGAATTGAAGGCCGGATGAAGATTGACTGACGAGGAGGGTAAAGATGAGGGCTTGTTAGGTTTTGAAGAGGGCCAGAGGATATCGAGATTCGGCAACGATGCCTGAACGGGGCTCTGTAGTCGTATGTTTGTAGAGAGTGAGGTTGATGGTCCAGATTCTCGGAATCGTCTCCCCGAGAGAGTTGTGGGACCCGTAGGAGTACGGTGCTGGCATATAGGCGGCTTTGGATTGGGAGTAAAAAAACATAGGTTCTCCGACTGTGATCTCAGAAACCTGAGCAGCGTGGACGACGGTGCAGAAACGTTCTGACACGAGAAATGCATCCTCATCTTGCATGAGCCCATAATAATACCGAGCAACCGTCAAATCATCTGTTGTGCTCGAAAGTGCACGATGGAACCTGAATATCTAAGGTAATGGGTAATGGATAATGTACCTACCTTTAGGTAGGTAGTTCATACCGCCCTCGCGCTTGCAGCTTCGGCGTGTGTTAGAACCCTACAGCGCATTTGCTCGCTATGATCCTCTTAGGACACACATGAACAATAATAGACGCCCCCTGGCACCCCTTCTTAACAGCTTTTCGGAGCACTCATATCTAACTGTGAATAGCTACGTGATAGTCTAAGAACACCTAAATTAGACATTTGCATTTTCGAACGGGACTTCACATGTAGGTCTAATGAGTGGATGGTCGTCCTGGATGCGAGATCGACCAGACGGTAGTCTATGAAGCGGCACATGAACTTGCATCACAAAGAGTCAAGACGATTGGCCGTGACCAATTTTGAGCAGATCGAGCATGAAACCGCCGCATCTGCGCAAGCCTGCTCCCTTTACTGGGAAGCACGAGAAGAGCGCCTGCCCGGTCCTTAAGTCCAAGCTCACTTTCATTTCGGTGTATCGTCCCAGTCGTCATCGTCATCTTCATCATCTATGGTACCAAAGTTAGTATGAATAGCCTAAGACAGTCATAGACAAAACGTACCACTCGCGCTTACTTTCGCCTTACGCTTCTCGAGAGCTGCTGCTATGGCACCTGCAAGACCACCTTCTGCGCTTGCGTTGGGTGTCGGTGAATTTGTCCGCCCTCCAGACGGGGTGTCTGTACCACCCGGAACTAGTGCGGCGCTCCTGTCTCGCCTTTCGGAGTCGGTTACTTTCTTGAGCCGGCCACCACCGATACCACCAGACGCACGGATGGACGCCAAAACGTCTTCTTTTCCTCCTGAGGGTCTCGGCAGGGACGGTGACTTCGATGAGGTAAGTTCAGCTGTCGAGAGTGGAGGCGGGGCCATGCTGGAAGATGGCAGAGACGGAGGCGGAGGTGGCGAAGGCCCTACTGATGTCGACGGGCCAGGTGCAGTTGGCAGTGCGAGAGCTGGAAGAGGTGGTGGAGGAGGTGCAGCTGGGGCGTTGTTTCTGGCTGGCATTGGTGGCGCAGGTGGTGGTCCAGAAGAAGGGGCAGTCGCATTTGGGGTTTTCGGTGGAAGAGGTGGTGGGGGTGGAGCGCCGTTGAAAGGAATATCCCTTGAAGGCGGTGGCGGTGGTACTGATCCCCGGCTGGGCGGCGGCGGAGGTAATCCAGATGGCAGTCGCTCACTGTGGAAGGGCGGAGGTACCCCGAACCTTGGCTTTGATTCCACTGTCTCATCCATCGGCGTCTTAGGCGGTCGTGGGGGTGGAGGTGGACCAGGATTTGCCGCATTCGAGGCGGCTCGCGATCGGGGAACGGTTGTCGGCCCGTTCGTGTTAGAAAATTTACCGGCGTCAGGAAGAGGTGGGGGGGCCCGGAACCTTTGCGGTGGCAGACCGTAAGCCGGCGAGGGCTCGCGAGTCGGCGAATCAGGAGGTGTTTCGAGCTGTGGTGACGGACTTGGAGCGCTGTGACTATCCGGCCGACTTCTTCGAGTTGGTGGCGGAGCAGGAGGCGGCCCTCGTTTTGAAGCTGTCGTGCTCCCAGTAGTTTGAGGGCTAATAGGAGTTTTCTTGCCAGGAGGAGCACTGGGAGGTGGGGGAGGTGGGGCTTTGCCCTTCCGGTCAATGTCCCCCCCGGTGATACTGTCTTGCGCGCCGTTCACGCTTTCAGGAGCCCCCTTCTGCTCGACATAAGCCTTGATGAAGTCTAGGTCTTGCTCGATCTGATCTCTTGTGATTCCCATCTGGCCAAGTTCTTCAAGTAACGAAGGGTCGACTAAAGGTGAGCCTTTCCCCCTTCCAGGATCTTGCGATGTGAGTAAAGCAGGCTCACGATGTGTGGTGGGATTAGTTTGCACCATATGTACGCTTGGAGCTGATGATGATCGATGACCATGCAGTAGGTTTCCAATGCCTCCTAGAAGGCCATGGGATTTCCCGTTCGTCCCAGCTCCCCTCGTCGGACCGCCACCAGATCCAAACATAGTTGCTTTGGTACTCTTACTAGCGTTCTTCTCCCGCTCATCCATTTTCTTTTTGAATTGTTTCGCCTCCTTCTCGTCCACGAATGACAGGCCGGCGGCACAGCTCTCAAGCTCAAAGGAGTGGAAAAAGGTTCGATCTTGATTGTAGGAAAACGTGTCGTAGATCTCTTGGTCCCATATCACTCCTCGATTGGAGGACTGGAACACAATCAGCTGAGAAACCCGAGGTGAAGGTTGCGACATGGACCTCCGCGAAGAGGTTGTCTTTGCGAGTGGGACAGGACTTGCCGATATATCAACCATCTTGATCCAGAATGTATTCCCAACCAAATCATTAGCTAGCACTACGGCGCCTTGCAAGCCGGTGTAGGTCCATCGCTGACTGTTGGGATATGCGATATATAACCTTGCAACTGCAACTACGAGGATCTTGTTGGCTGCTTTCGGAACCGTTCGTCTCACCGTTTCCTTATCATCGTCGGAGAGTATCGAGGGCATTTCAGAGCAGTCGAGTGCGAAGTTGACCGGTGCGTTGCCTTTGTGATCTACCCAGGTAGGCTCCGGTCGTACCTCCCGCACAACTTGTTCTTAAAGGGCGAGGGTTAAGATGTCGATATGCTATAGAGGCCGTGTAAGTGAACGAAGTGTGCAAGTATCTGCGAGAATGTTAGGTACCTATTGCTCAAATGAGGCTTCATACACAGCATGAAGAGCAGCGCCACACTTCAACCTTGTGGCGGAGTTATCGTCGGTGACAGGTAAGTTACCAAATACATAACCCTCAAGGTCTTGCGTTCTGGTACCCTGCTGCTTCAATGGGCTTTACCTTATAAACCTGGAAGAGAAAAGGTATCTAAGGTAAGGTATGGTTCGATACGCACAGTACATTTTCTGTAAATTACAACTTACCTGACTACCTTACATTCAGGGTAAGTTAGCCCTCCATTTGCTTGTCTCATCACCCGACCTGAATCCTCACCACTACCATCCTACATACGGTAATCTCAGTATCTGCCCTCATCACCATCCTACTGCCCCATCACCATCTCACTGCCCCATCACCACCTCTCAAAAAGTCTTGAGAGACCTAGCCTGACTCTCAGCTCGTACTATTGTCGTTATGCCTGTCCACCCGTCCGAAGAAGAAGCTCCATCTGGCATCTTCGAACAGGTAGCCAAAGACCCTTCTTCAGCTACTGGGTCAACCGCAAGCGATCACGACCGTCACCAGGATAATCAGTCGGCAGGGAGCAAATCTACGCCACAAGACTTTCAATCCAAGGGCCCGGCTATTCCTCAAACGATGAACGGTCAGTATCTTAGCCTCGTCTAGGAGAAGAATGTCGAGGTGCTAATCGCAATCGCCTGGTTTAGATATGCCTCCTAAGGCGTCAAAGGAAGAGCTGAAGGCACGCTCAGAAGAGCTGAACAAGTAAGAAGGCGCATTCGTTGGTACGCATCGCTGAACCTCTACTCGTACCCTGTCGCAAAACCTGATCCTGAGCAAGATCCATCGCAGGTTTAGGATGCTCCCGAGCTGTGCCCTTCATCATTTAGTCATTTCATTTGATGTACTGTACCTTAGGACTGGTCCTAGCACTCCCAGAAATGAACTGGGACTTTCTACCTTACCTCACGTTCATTGCTGTTATCCTTGCCACCTAGGTAGTCAAGTGGAAATCTATGGGCAGCATTGATCAATTGATACCTAGTAGACAGAAGTGCCTGAAAGAGCACAAGGGTGTCGTAATGGGAGCTTACATAACTTAAGTTAACTTAGGTACCTAAGGTACCTAAGGTAAGGTACCTCAGTAAGCTACCGTAAGCAACTTACCGTACCTTGACTTCCTTAGTACGATAGCAAGGTACCTGGGTCATGGCCGTGCGGGTGAAGCTACGGTATGGTAACAGTGAAGGATTCTGCACTGATATTGTGACAGACCAAAACAATCACCTTGACTCCTTTTTCCGCAGAGTTAGCTTTGCATGATTCCAATGCCAACAGGCACTGGCAAAATCTCGGTCAGGTTGTCATTACCACTAGTCAGTAGGGGCCTCCGCAATTGCGAATGGAGTGGTGACCATTGATGTTCTAGGAATACCAGCAAGATCTTTTCAATGAGCTCCGTTCAGATGATGAGCTTGTCATTCTGGCCCGCGGCCTTGGCTTGCTGCGGATAGTGACCAATTTCCTTCACTCTTACGACGTTGCTGGGAATAACCTGATAGTGCTGGTTGGGGCGGACGAAAGAGAAAATGGCTGGATCGGAGAGGGTTCGCTCCAGGGAGAACCGATGGTCTATAGATGTACGCTGATGAATGACAGCCCTGGCGGAGCATGCAGCTGTCAGTCTGTCACCGGTGGCAAGGGGCCTGAGCGTGATCAAGACAGACGTTGTGAGTGTAGGGACAAGGTTCGTTGCGAAGTTGTTGGATAACGGAATGTTGCTGATGTCGGAATTGGGAAGGGAGAAGATGTACTTAAAAGGTGGAATCTTTAGTGTCACATCACAGATCCTGGTTGTTGATCTTCTATCAAGTACGCCATCATTTGTTACGAGTTGAGCCCAAGGATTAATGCTTAAGCATGTCAGACTTGCTTAATCCTGAGACCGTCACCGGCCTAGTGGTCTTGCATGCGGAAAGGTCAACATTACCCACATGTTACAAGTGATAATTTTGACAGATGGCTAGGGTTGTGGCGACATCGTTGGAAGCCTTCATCATCCGAATCTACCGTCAGATGAACAAGGTGGGGTTTCTAAAGGCCTTCTCTGACAACCCAGAGCCATTCACAACAGGCTTCGCGCCTTTAGCATCTATGATGCGGAATCTTTTTCTACGAAAGTCATCTCTTTGGCCGCGCTTCCATGTTACCGTCGCCAAATCGCTGGAGGGTCGTCGGAAGGCCGAAGTTGTCGAGCTGGAAGTTCCCATGACGGACGGCATGAAAGACATTCAAAATGCAATCCTGGAATGTGTCGCAGTCAGCATTGGAGAGCTTAAGAAAGCCAATACAGGTATAGAGATGGATGACTGGAGCACGGATAGCGTGCTCCATAAAAGCTTCGACGCCATTATCAAACGCCGGCTTGACCCTGTCTGGCATCGATTAAGCTACAGAACCCGGCAAATTGTCAACGACCTAACCGTGCTGCGAAGTGTACTTCAGTAAAGCTTTCATGACATCCCAACAGCCAGAGCCAAGCTGACTGTTGCCATAGCGCATTGCTGACGTATGATGCCGTTTCCTTCAACCGCTATCTAGATACCATACTCGCTGCGCACTCACCACCCCCTGGTTCAACGAGACAGAATCAATCGCCGTGGTTGTTCCTTGACGCTGCAAATGTCATATTTGGAACGGCAAAGAGAAGGGTGTATACAGGAAAGACAGTGGAGAATGAAAGCGTAGATGAAGCGGCTGGATCAATAGCACCTCTTAGGCCAGTACTGGAGGAACAGCCCAAGTGGGCGCTACTGGCTGAGGTCCTGGAAGAAATCGAAAGAGATCTTTATTTCAATCCGGCCACTCGTGATGACTCCTATGCAACGACCCTCATTATGTGTACTGATCAAGGTACCTGTCGCCAGATTCGTGAGTATCTTCAGACCATGTTCGTACGACCGGAAGACCTCAATGGAAACCGTGATGAAGAGGTCGACAGGCCTTCGAGGTCGGCTTCATTCATGATGCGAAAGAATCTGCGCAGCTACCTTAACTGGAAGAAGGCTTTCGTCAAAGTTAGCGATTCGCTGTTCGCAGAGAACCAGAAGGCGCTCAGCGGATCTCTTGATCAGAGAGGCGCCAACGGATACAAGGGGAAAGCTCCTCCTAACAAGCGACGTCGAGTCAGAGGAGGCGCTGCAGCACCCGCCACTTCTGGGAGAACCGCCAGCCATGGCTTCGGTGCAGAGGACGAAAAGGTATCTCAAGTCGCAAGTCTCTTGGCTGATGTGCAGCCGGGAGCAGCAGACATGATCGCAAATCATGGGGTTGCGGGCGACACATTGGATGACTTGGGCGATTACTTCGAGCTATATGAGATGAATGACCTGGTAATTGTTCACCCTTATGAGGGAGATATGGATGAACATGTCTTGGAAGAGGTGAGACCAAGATACGTGATCATGTATGAGCCAGATGCAGCCTTCATACGGCGAGTTGAGGTCTATAGAAGCTCCCACAGCGATAGAAACGTTAGGGTGTATTTCATGTACTACGGTGGGTCCGTCGAAGAAGAGAGGTACCTTAGTGCCGTAAGGAAAGAGAAAGACGCATTTACAAGACTAATCAAGGAGAAAGGGGTAAGCATTCCTTTCCAACCCAAAGGCTAGGCATGGGAGTCTGACTGTTTGAACAGAGCATGGCCGTGACCCTTACATTGGATGGCCGAGGACCAGAAGACCCACAGGAACACTTCTTGCGTACTGTCAATACTCGCATCGCGGGTGGTGGCCGCCTCGCCGCTACGGCAGAGCCGCCTCGCGTTGTAGTTGATGTGAGGGAGTTCAGGAGTTCCCTGCCCTCACTTCTTCATGGCCGCAATATGGTTGTCGTGCCGTGCATGCTGACGGTGGGTGACTATGTCATCAGTCCGCACATCTGCATCGAGCGAAAATCCGTGCGGGATCTGATCTCCTCCTTCAAGAACGGCCGCCTCTTCAATCAAGCCGAGACGATGCTGCAGCACTACAAATACCCCATGCTCCTGATTGAGTTTGACCAAAACAAATCGTTCACCCTTGACCCCTTCGCCGACCTTACCAATGCCGCCAATAGCGTCAACCCTTCCGACCTACAGTCCAAGCTCGTCCTTCTGACCCTATCATTTCCTCGACTCAAAGTCATCTGGTCATCTTCTCCCTACCAGACTGCCGAAATCTTCGAAGAGCTCAAGAAGAACCAGGAAGAACCGGATCCGATCAAGGCGTCGCAGATTGGACTCAACGTTGGCGAGAGTCCGGAAGAGCAGACTTTCAACCAGACGCCACAGGACATGTTGAGGGCAGTGCCCGGCATCACGGCGAAAAACATGTCAAGATTGGTGCTGGAGATAGAAAGCCTGGCGGACGTGGCGAATCTTGCAGAGGAGGAGCTGGACGTCTTGGTTGGGAAGGAGGCAGGAAGGCAGGTATTCAGGTTCTTCAATCGCAGTGTATTTGACGACTGAGCAGTATGGTGGGTTAGCGGGAAACCATGGCGCATGGAGGAAAGTCTCTGGGTTTCTGGAAAAGTCATCGCGTCATGTAAATAACACCACCGTGCAGGTCATTGGTTTCAGATGTCAGAATGTCCTGGACAGATTGTACTGGACCAAATGCTTTTGTTCGTACTCCATGCGCAGTGAGAGTGAAACCTTGACAGACAACGCCTTACCATGGCTGATCCTAGCTCTGCATGCATGTTTTTTATTGAACAGATTGCATCCCCTGACCATGATCCAGGTGTCTCTATCGAATACGGCCGTCAATAGAAGCGCATTTGGGAGGGATCGCAACGATCCTAAATTTCATCGACATCAACCTCCTTCTCGTCGCTACTCCCGTCCCGATCCTCGTCAAACTCGACGTTGTCATCCACACCCTCATGACCGTAACTATATATTCATCAGCTAGTTCCACCAGACTTCCGCAGGTCACAGAGAACGTACGTGTCCGTCTCATTAATCTTGGCACTTTCCGGTAGTTCTCCGTAGGCCTTCAGACTCCTTGCCTCATCGGCCGAATACTTCAGTATCACATCACCCTTCTCATCCTGGTAATCTCGCAGCGATAACAGGATGATGTCGCCTTGATTGATCCAAACTTTTTTGCGCAGTTTGCCACGGATGTGCGCCAGCCGCTTCTCTCCATCAAAGCAGAGGGCCTCCAGGCGACCATTGCCGAGCATCTTAACTACTTGGGCGTACTCTGTAGAAATCAGTACTCTAGAGTCCCAACCGTCGAAGCGAAGAGAAACGAGTGAGAATATCTCAGAAGCTCAAAAGGCCGATAAGGTTGCAGGTGTCCGACCTTGTCCTTCCTCTTTGAAAGTCAACTCTCGCTTTTCGTTGTCATTCTCGTTTTTGCCACGACGTCGATTTTTCCCTCCCTGAACAACAAGACAGCCTGTCAGACCTCGCACGAGACACAACTGATAATGTGCAATTCTGCGCAAGTACCTTTCCTTTATTCTTAGGCATGATAGCAGAACGAAACTCCTAACCGAGAGGAGTCTAATGTGCCTGCAAAGTCTGTCCTTCAACCCTATCGATTCCGTGAAACTCTTTGTGGTGGTAATTGATGGATGTTAATGGTGGGCTTTTCTGTTGTGGGGGTGGAGTACCTTACCCAGCTCAATCGATAGTAGTTACAGCTTACATAAGTGGAGGGAAGCTTTACCGTACCTCACAGCTTCGCACACCTCGTCTCTACCGCAAATGATCCCAATGATGGAAAGAAGACGAAGTATCTCAATGCCATGGTTCTACGAGTAGTTGTTCAGCCTCGAACTGGATGAAGTCCTCACGTCTCGGAACTGGGGCTGTTCTCGCCGGTCGAAACTACATGGCAAAGCGAGTCGATATCAGTACCGATTGCTTTCGTGTCGCCTACTCTCCACATCCAAAGACACCTTTTGCCGCGCAGACAATCCTACAAAACCCTTCTCATGTTCTCTATCGAGCAACTCAACAGAATCTGGCTCAACGAGACAAGAACAATCTGTGGTGGAGCGTCACTTCGAATACTATCTCCAGCAAAAGCGTGGTGAGGGCTTGGTGTAGCAGAAGACTCAGGGTTGCTTTCGTGGAAGCGCTTGCGGCCGAGGGCTTCGATCGGCTGGGCAGGGCACTGGGCCGGCAAGGAGATAGCAGAGCAAAGTCCATTCAATCTCTTCGAGGCACCCTGGAGCTCCTGGTTAAGAAGAACCTTATTACAGCAAGGATTGGGGACGTTAAGAAGGAGGCGGGATCAGTTGTCAAGAAAATACTTGAATCACGTTCCAGCACCGAAACCAGCCGCTTGCGACTCAAGTGAAAATCTCGTCACGTCTGATCACTTCGATCCAATTGACCAGCTCCGAGTAGGTGTGTAGTAGTTAGAAGGATAGAAGAAAAAGTCCTCTTATCTCACAACTCCTGTACTCGTACCCGTAGCTCTTCGTCTAGGCTTGCAATTAGGGCACCCGGCTTATTCCGCCGTAGTAACAACTGCAGGCAACTCCAAGGAACAACCAAACGGCGTTCTTGTATACTCGGTCGTCGACGACATGTTGATTTCATTGACGGTTGGCAAGGTCGATGCCGGCGTAGCTGTGCTTCTCACCGAAGACAAAAGACTGGTACGTAAGCTATGCTTGGTGGATTCACGTGCTGTCTGCAAACTGCTTCACGCGCAGAGCGTTAGTGAGCTTACGCCAATTTATAGATAGAGTTCCCTTCAATCCTTCTTCCACCAAACATCTCTTCAGGTTCGATAGTCGACATCAATGTCTCGCGGAATCTCAGCTCCGAGAAAGCCGCTCAAGACGCATTCGCCCAACTCCAAGATGAAATTTTCAGGACCTACGGCCAACACACCCCTTCACCACCAGTTCTCCGCTGCCGTAACGCCACTCAAACCTCCGTGGTCCTTGAATGGGACCCAATTCAGCTAGCGACTGCTCAATTACGCTCGCTGAGCTTGTATCGGAACGGGAGCAAGGCAGGCAGTATACCGCGCCCGGCGCAGATCCAAAGCACGAAGATCAGCGGACTGGCTGTTGATACAGACTATACTTTTCATCTAGTATTGCGAACCTCTGCCGGCACATTCAGTAGCGAGAAGTTGACCGTTAGGACGCATAAGATGACAGACCTGTCAGGAATTACGATAACACCGGGGATTCTACCGGGGCCCTTGAGAGGGAGCCTCGCTGCAGCCGTGGAAAGGATCGGTGCCAAACTCGTAGAGACAGTAAGAATTGATACTACGCACTTTGTTTGTACAGAAGGTAGAGGACAGCCGTGGGAGAAAGCTGTGGAGATGAATATTCCAGTGGTACGGCCGGAGTGGGTGGAAGGGTGCGAGCGGGAAGGACGGATTGTAGGCGTGAGAGGCTACTACCTTAATGCTGACCCAAGGTTGCGACATGTCGGACAAGGTGTTGGTCTGCAGCAACGGCAACAACAGCTCGATCTCAGACCCACTAGCGGTGCTGGTGCGCAGCACCGCATTACTCCTGGGATGCAGGAATCTAGACAAGGAGTGCCACCGTCAGGTCCGCCTGCCGAGCAGAAGAACGGTGCGGAGGGAGACCGGACAGGTGGAACGGATTCAGGGCCAGCGCCCCCACCAAAAGACGACGCTGATACACCAACATCGAAACATGCCGTTGACCAGGCTTCCGTTCATGAAAGGAGCACAGAAGCGCTGAGCGTGTCTTCGGAATCTGAAAGCCAAAGCCGAGAATACAGTGAAGAGCAAGGACGAAAAACCATGGCCTCAGATGGCGAACGTACTCCTGGTGATGGGAATAGCTTCAGTGAGGTCCAGCTGTAGGGTTGGGTCGGTCGAGCTTGGGTGCAGTAAAGCGTTCCCTTTCGGTCATGTGCCATGCTACGAATGCATACATGTCAGCAGAGGTAGAGGCGTTAACAAGACTATATCATTGTGCATCGTATACTCTGGGCTTGTTACTCATATGTTGTAACTTGGATGGTTCCTTGAGAGGATAAGCAATGGTCATGGGACGATCGGATGGTTTTTTCTGATCGCAAAACTTCAAACTCTGGAACTAGGATCTGCAAGTACATTATTTCCTATGAACGACGATCCATTATCCAGGTCTCTCATGTAGCCGAACTGCGTTGGTTGAAGTTAGCAATCGTCAGTGCCGGCTTGCGGTTTTGCCGAGCGTTTCCCTTAAGTTGACGTAGCCTCTTGAACAATCAGTCTTCCGGTTTCGAGATGCCCAGCTCCAGACTCCTGCCAGACTCCTGCCCACAACACCAGAAACCTTTCCGACAATTCACCGTCTTCATAACTCTGAGTGGCAGCGGTGCGAATTCCTTCTAGCCCACGCTCGTGCCGCTTGAATACCCAGCTAGAGCGAGCACCCGACCTTACCGTCCGGCAAATTCATGATTCAGCACGCTGCTGCTGTTGATCATAGCCTATCCGCTTCTAGCAGAGCCTTCTTGATTTCTCGAAACAACACTTCCGCAACCGAGGGGGGAACCGCGTTTCCAATCTGCTTCTTCACCCCTCTCTCACTGAATTTATGCTGCAGAGGAAATCCCTGTAGACAGGCAAATTCGCGGAGTGTAAAGTCTCTTTTGCCAGAAGGGTGGTAATTTCCGCCTCCACTTGTCGTTATGCAAGCGCGCAACGGCTTGTGCGCTGAATAAGGAGCCTCATTCCGTTCTCTCGCCCTTTCAGGACTATGGTTCGGACATCCGTCTGGGATGATGGATATAGCATCATGTACGGTTGTTAAGGGAGCCAGGCCTCGTTCAGCCACTCCTGGGTATCCGCCATGGGTCGGCTTTGGGAATGGTGGTAGCCTTTCTCCAGGACAGGCAGCAAAAATGATGAGGCGTTTCCTGGCTTGAGGCAGGCCGTACTCCGCGAAATTTAGTATCTTCCACCGAATGCTGAAGCCCAGGCTCGTGAAAAAGTGTATTGCCGAATTTAGCCACAGGGGATGGAGTATTGGTAAGCCCGCAGTGTTCTCAAGTGTGACCACCCTTGCTTTGGTCTTCTTCAGTAGTTCTGTAACCGCAAAGAATGTTGCTGAGTTCATGTCGTCGTCCTTTCCGTCCACGGTGTGGGCGAAGGAGAAAACCTGACAAGGTGGCGAGAGGTGCAGAACATCGACTTTATGCTCATCTTCAATCATAGTGGCGAACTGGTCTGCCCTTATGACATAGCATTGAGCGTCGTAAAAGTTCTGACTGTATGACTTTATGGCAGCATGTTCAAAATCGAATCCCCAGGCTACATGGAAGCCCGCTCTTTTTGCGCCCCTTGAAGTACCTCCCGCCCCGCAGAAGGCATCTCCAAACGTGTATCTCTGCATCTGAGGCTGATTGATCGATCTGATGTCTGGAATATGTGGTGTCTTGTAAGGCAGTCCTAGTGAGGTAGCATGGTCGTTCGCCGGTAATGCGATGGTTTGATCCGATATTCTCCGACGTTTTGGATGTGGCTTCGAAGATCGATTCAAAGACGGTGATGCTCCGGTGTGTTCAGACATGAACGTCTCACCTCTTGACTTGACTGTAGTCTTCGCATCAATCTCAATCAGATCGTCTGATGACGCTGGACCCAGAAAGCTTGATGCTTTAGCAGCCGCATGGGATTGCGGTGCAGAATTCTGTGAAGAAGATGGTGGGGGTGCTTTGCCTTGAATGTTGTACTTTGACGGTTGTGTTCGATCTTCTCTCAAGGAGAGTGTCCTGAGGTTGATCTTTGGACTACCATCTTCAGTGATGTCTGTTATGACTTGATACTTTCCTGGCTGGCTCCGGGATTGAAAAGGTGGATGTGGTAGCTTAGTGTTGGCTACTGATGACGTGACTGTTACCCCTTTACTTGCGTCAAGGTCCAAGATAGTGGGAGAGAATGGAATGCCAATTGATGTGGCCGTTGGCGAACGTGATGAGCGCGATGATCGTAGTGTATGGTACAAAATTTGCTCAGACCTGTCGAACTCCTCCTCTTCTGGGGAGAGCCCAGGACTTGCGCCCCCCTTGACAGTATCACCGCGCCAGCGTCGCCGCAGTGTATCCTCAATGGCAGCAAAATGGTGGTCAACCTCAGTTTCATGAAAGCGTATCAAAGCCTTCTCACAGTCCCTGTTCAGCTGCCTGTCTCTTGAGGTTGGAAAGGAGACGATGTACTTCCATCGGCATACTAGACGGCCGTTCTTGTAGATGTATTCATGAGGTGTTTGTAGCGCGCCCTGTTCTCGGAAGCTCAACCTTGGATAAGGTTGGTTTGTAATAACTAGTTCGCGCACACGTCCCGCCTGAGCCAATGGTACCTTCTCTAATCCCTGCATCATCACAGGCCGCGGATCACTCTCTTCTACCTCAAGAATCATAGCAAGCTCGTTCAGCTTTAGCTCCAAGACACCATGCAGATTCTTCAC
>QQTW01001300.1_pt1 | contig 17319 bp, 19 predicted proteins | sample 1904831 | NCBI WGS metagenome assembly QQTW01 (sample SAMN09435610, study PRJNA476489) | Subsurface metagenome, whole genome shotgun sequencing project. | reverse complement strand
TGCCCTTCTCGAGGTGATCGATACAACTACTCATCTCAACGGAGTATCATTTTCAGCCAAAATACTTTTCCAATGGGACATCGAGCTGATTTGGTTTATTGAATCTTGAAATTCACGATGAATTGGTTCATATTGTATAATCAATTGACTTCATCGTAGGCAATGTGGGAACAAGACGAACGGAACAGCTCAGCAGTAACCAATTCATCACGCTGACGACGGAGGTATCTTCATCATCCACACGACGGGGAATCTTCGTCACCCTTGCGATGGAGGACTGAATCTTCATCACACTGATGATGATGATGATATAGCTTCTCTTTCATCGAACTCATGACGAAGATTAGCGAACCTTCGTTAGCCTTGTGGCGAAGATGATCTAATCTTCATCACGCCGACGATGCGATAGAGCCTCTCTGTTCTCGAACTCATGGTGAAGATTAGCGAACCCCGTCAGCCTTATGATAAAGATGATCTAATCTTTGTCACACTGATGATGGTGATATAGCTTCCCTTCATCGGACTCATGACGAAGATGATCTAACCTTCATCACGCTTATGACGATGACGATGATTGGTGCTTGCCAACCATTCCTCACTCACACCGACTGCTGAGCCTGTTTCGTTTATCTTTTATCATCCATGTGTTAGGATGAGATACGGTAGTTCATCAATTGAATAGGGAAATAGACCTGAGAGAGATACATAGGGAGTACACATCAACGATCAAAGCTTCAGAAAAGTAGCTGGGACTTGACCGGACCGCTACGATAGAGAGCATCAAGGTGGTCTATGATAATTACGAATAGTGCAAATATGTCCATAACAAAAAGGAGACCGACTGAAGGAGGGGAAACAGATCAGACAATAAAATAAAGACGAGAAAGAAATACGTGCCCCGCTTGCTTCATTACATCCCATGCCCAGAGTAAAATACAAAATGTCATGATCGTCATCATGGAGTGTCATGCATCCACCCAAAACAAACCCGTAGGGAAATCAACAGAAATCACTCTGTTGCCAAGGAAAGAATGGAGGCCTAAAGAAATCCCGGAAAGGAAAATACATAGAAAGGATCAATAGATGGGAAAGGGTAAGCAAGAGTCTCGATCAAAAAAGAACTAGACCAAAGATCATTCTTCATCCGTAGACCATCGGCTCACGATGCTGATGACCATGACCATGACCAGGATCGTAATCATCATCTTCAGCTTCTGCATCCAAGTCACTCTCTTCCTCCTCTTCCCCTACTTCCTGCGCTTCTTCTTCTTCTTCCTCCATTTCGTCTTCCTGGTCCCGGTATTGCTGCACCCGCTGCGACGACCGTCGTCCTTGCTGCTGCTGCTGGACTTGCATGCTCGCTTTCCCTTGCTGACTGCTCCTCCGACGTTTTCCCTCCACCGTCAACTCCCAGCATCCAGTGGCATCTCGATGGAGCAATCCATGGTCAACCATCCAATCTCGCAATCGCGGATCGTCACGCCAGGCCCGTGGCAGGACATTGAGATCCTCGTAATGTTTCCCGACATGCTCGAGACAGTCGTCCCAGCTTCCGTCGCCGGCGAAATCTTGCGTGCAGAACCCGCACTTGCCGAAGCCGGGAGGAGCCCGGTTCTGGACGAGACATCGTTCTTGGATTTGGGCGATCTCGGATCGCCATTTTGCCGCTGCCGCGCTGTTGCTATTGTTGCTTCGATTGTTGGTGCTGTTGTTGGTGGTGCCGTTGGGACCATTTTTGGTGGACGCCGGCGCGTGTAAACGCTGGAGATGCTGTGTGAACAGATCTTTGCGATTGAAGTCGGGGGAGCGGTGAGATGGGGCCTGACCCGCCTTGTTGTTAGCCTTGTTAATGTTGTTGTTGTTGCGTGCTTGCCGCTGCTGATGCTGCTGAGACGAGACTTGGCAGCTGTCAATGTCGCATCGCCAGACAGTCAGACGGAGATGAAGACAGTTGATGTGTCGCTTCCATTCGTTCTTGGAACCGAACATCTGGTCGCAACCGTAGTTGGCTAGGATGCAGCGGAAAGGCTGCTTGTGGGAGGTCTGAAGATGGCGTCTGTGAAGTCTCGGTGTCAGTGGAGATTGTCCGGAGAAAATGAGGAAGAGGATGGAAGTAGTGCGAGCAGTGACTCTGGAATGTCCTTGGAGCTTTTCGGGCTCAAGGAGAGAAACGCAAAGGGGTGAGGAAGTGTAAGATGCTTGGAAGAACAGCTGATGCTGCGGAGACGTTGCCAAGAGGAGATGGCTCAGTTTGAGCGGGATAGATAGCACAAGCAATGTATGCGTCAAGTGAACAGCTCCAGACTCGGGCTAAGAAGGTGCAGCATAGACACAGCAGAGGACAAATAACGAAAAGACGAGTTTTTCAGCCCATCGAGCGGCACGAACACAGGGAAGACAAGCACACAAAAATCGTACTCACTTCCAGTCTGAAGCCGTCTTGAACGACAACTGAGGGTGCTCAGTGCAATGCTTGAGCGCTTTGTTCTTCGACGCTTGGCTCTTCGACACTTTGCCCGGTCGGGTGGGTCCCGACAACTCACGCGTCGACCTCACCGACGGCGACCGAGGATGACTGTTCGACCCGCTGTTGGCCGGCGATGGATGTTGCTCCGTCTCGACGGACCCGATGGACGCCTCCGTCGCTCGTCGTCCGACGTCCGGCTGGCTGATTGGTCCATAGCTCATCGGCTCCGGTTGACTGGGAATCGGGTATGGATAGTGATGAACCGGGTATGCTCCCGCCGTCTCCTCCGGACGCGGTCGGTTGTCGATGGGACTCAGATCCTGCTGGACCTGCCTTGGATTGATGAAGCCGGCGGGGTCACGGCCGGCAGTGCTCAAGCTCCCGCCGCCGCCAGCACCAGCACCAACGATCTGGCTAGGTAAAAAGCTGTATTGCGGCCGTCCATAAAACAGCTCCTGGTCCACGTCGGTGGCTGTCCGGTAGGGCAAGGTCGGCGTGGTCGCATCCGAGGGTCGTCCGCCACCGAGGTGAGACGACATCGGCCCTCCGTCGCTGGCTCGATCGCTCCAGGCGCCATTGTAGGACGAACCCATATCCGGACCAGAGTGATCGTCCGCTCCGGACGTCGTGGGGGAAGTCAGACCGCCAACGTGTCCGACGCCACGAGCAAAATGCGGTGGCAGACCGTAGGTCGGACTGACTACATAACCCGACGGATCCGTGGCCGGTTCACGACGAAAGCCTCCTGGAACGCCGCCGGGAGCAGCACCGTTGCTGACGTTGAATTCGTGACGGCCTTGGTCCAGTAGATATCGCGCCATGAGGTCGGTGTTCTTGGCGTTGGTCGCCCGAGGGATGGAGGTGCCACCGATCAAGACGGGACTCGTCGAATCCAGCGAGTTCCAGGAGCTCTCCAGATCCAGCGTCGTCGGCGTCCACAGCTCGTCCAGGTCCCAGGATGCGTACGGATGAGGGTCGGACACAGAAACCTCATCCACGAGGTTCGTTCGGATGTCTGAAAACTCCATCAGGAACGGGCTCGAGGTCATGCCCATGCCGGGCGGTACCCAGTAAAATCCAGAGAGACCCGGATGGGGGTACACCCAGACGGATCAGCGCCCGTTTCCCGCTCGCTCGCTCGCTCCACGGACCGGGGGTGTGTGGTGGTGGGTTGCGAATGAACTCGTCAGACCAGACCCGCCACGCACGCAACTCGTTCAATGGCCTGGGCCAACCAACCGCCGTTGCTTGCTTGGCTGAGAAAGCTGGGGATCGGGCCGGACGAAGCAGGGCTGGCTCGTATCGACTGGAGAGAGAGAGCAGAGAAGACGTGTGGGTCAGCGGGCGTGCTTCATCTTTACCCCTGGAATGAAACGCACCAACTCCCCAACGGGCAGCCGGCCGTTCTCTGATGATGATGAAGGGCGTACAATTTAGAGCCCTTCTTTTTCTCTCCGGCGCTAACCCCGATGCTTTTCCCTTCTCACGTGGGATGGGGATGGAACAGATGAGGCTGGTAACGAATCGGAACGGATGACCGTTTTGCCCGGACAAGGCTGTCGAATGAGTTGCAAATTTTATTTTCCCTCGCTCTCCTGTCCTCTCGGTCCGGTATGATGAAGCAGAGCCCTGTCGGGAGCGGCCGAGTATTTCAATCACCCGGCGGGAGGGAAGGGGGTGAGAAGAGAACGGAGCTTGGCAGGGCCGAACCACTCTGCACGCTGGGATGGACGTTGTGATGAGATGACGAAGGCCCTCGAGGAAGGTCGGCCAACCAGATGGACGAACAGCCAGTTGTCGTGGAACTGCTGGGCCTCCTTTGGAGGCAGGGGGTGGGGGACAGATGGAGGGAGTGAGAAGAGGCACAAGCAGATGGTGAACGCCTTGAAGGGCCGGCTGAGTTCAACTTTTTATCTCGAGATGCTTCGACGGCGAGGACGAGATCTGGGCGCAGGGAAGCGCCTACTTCACATCTCTTGGACACCCTTTGACTGTCCCATCCCGTCTCTCGATTCCATGTCACCTCTCCCTCGTCTTCCCTCTCCGCCATTCGTACCCCACCATCTCCTCCCTCCTCCTCCACCTCGTCCTCTCCTGGGGGGACGATCATCAAGCCGGGCGCGGCGTAGTCGGTACGAGTCACTCAGCAGAGCCGCAACTTGGCCCAGCGTGTCTGTGTTCTGCGAATGACATCCGACGCCCCATCTGCAGCCGCATTTCACCTGGCGCTCGCGTCGCTTCTCCATGTCGCAGATGGATCGAAAAGGTCGGTTGTCAACACCCTCCCCCCTGCATCTGCAGGATGGGTGGAGGGTGGTGGTTGTTGTTGTTGTGACCGCCCAGTGGAGTATGGAGGAGCTGTCCCACAGGTACCGGCCGCACCCTCGAATGGCGGTGTTTTTTGCCTTTTTCTTCCCTGGACTTGTGTGCGCGCCCTGCTCTCTGCGGTTCGCGAGTCGCATACCATCCGTGGACACGATCCAAGGGCCCGAAGATACACCGAAGGAGAAGTTTTAGGGGAGTGGGGTCGCACGAGAGGTGGCATTGGTGCGGGCGGCGCGGCGGCGTCCGCATCAGCGGCCTGCTGCTGGTGGTGCTTCAGAACCCCCCCGGAATGAGCCTCGCGGCCGACCGCTTTGAGCCCAGCCGGCTGGTTCCTTTCGGAGACCAACCTGACATGGATCCGGACGATCGCAGTGACGAAGGGGGTGGAGGACAGGTCCCGGGGCCAGGCAGGCAAGGCGCGCGGGGCGTGGCCGCAGGGCCAGCAGAGACGGACTCGACGGAGTGAGGCTCATGACGAATGCGGCATGATGCGATGCTACTGGGCATGCATGCACAGCATGGGGCCCCCTCCCGTGTGTGTGCGTGTCTGCGCGCGTGCGTGCGCGCAACGCAACCCCGACACCGCCTGCTCGGGCGCAGGGCCCGTTAAGTTTGCGCCAGATCGCGCGGTGAAGGGTCGGTGGGCAGCTGCATATCAAGATTTCGGAGGTCGGTTAAGCGTCCTTAGATGTATCGATGCTGGTCCGGTACTGCCAAAGGAACGATTAGGGAACTAATGGTCTTAGCAACGTCCACCCCGGGTCAATGCTCTCGTATCGAGTTTGTCGGGGAAGCGGGTAGACCTGTCGGTGCGCGTCCGCTGGGTCGATGGAGGTTAGGGGACGGGTACGCGGGCTGGAGGCTCGGCGGCTCTCTCTTGGCTCAAGGGTCACACTCTTCTTCTGCCTTGAAGAAGCGAGGCGCATCCACCATGTTGACCATATCCCGATCCCATCGAAGGCGCTGAAGCTGCCGGCGCATGCCAATGACCGAAAGGGAACGAGCGCAGCGCGCGCAGCTGCGGTCGTCTGACAGCGTGCAGTCTGTTCTCCCATGTATGGTTTAGTGTGGGAACGCCGCACGACCGGATTCGGACAGACCAGACATCAGTGGAGCGCCGAGAATGGTGTCAGCTGCGGAAGGTTAGTGGACATGCATCCTGGGATGTCCGTGGGGCATCCTGGACGTGGAGTGATACACGATAGGGCGGAGTGATGTCGTTCCTGGATGGCGCTGAGCGGGTTCGGGGACCAGGGGAAGAGGGCGGAGACGGAGGCGGCGGCGGCGCTGTCATCGCGCTAGAACAGTGAAGCTAGCGTAGGGGAGTCGTGGTGAGATGGACCGTTTCGTGTCTGTCATTCGTCCGTGATTCCGTGGGGAAACATGGCCAGGGCTGAGGGCTGAGCCGGGTGACGGACAACGGATGGTTCGTCAGTCGTCCGCCAGCTGTCAAGGGCTGTCAGGGTGAGGCGGAGATGCCGATGAACGTATGAAGAGGCCCCATTTGATACCGCGGATATCTTTGACTTTTCCAGAAAGGTATCCTAGACTTTGTGTGAATGATTTGTCAACTCGCTGCATGAAACGAAGGTTTGATGCAGCGAATGTTTATCGTACCCTGGTTGGAAGGGAAAGGAACCAAGGGTGCCCTGGAGCCCCCGCTATTGCTCGTTCAAAACGTCCTAAGCAAGGAGGCTCTTGCTGCTGCGAAGTCGTGCCAGCTGAGAGCTGAAGAACAAGGAGGAAGCAGGGCGCCTAGTTCCTCTGTATCGCAATAGTGGCACAATAATCCAAGGATGGGAGTAATGACCGTAGTATGTAAGTTTGGTCGACGGACCAACCAAAACAGTATTCGCATGGCCGGAGAAGTGCGCCTTGGGCTTCGCCCGTGCCCCACGGGGAGGGAGCCTGGCCGGTGTACATATAGTATATGTTGCTTCTTTCAAGGCCTCCTTTGTGGCCTGACGATCCAGGATATGTAACTTTATATCTGCTGTCCTTCAGGTCTTCCTCCCCTTCATGCTCTACTATTGGCCGAGGCGAAAAGGTGACGGGACGATAAACCTCCAGAGTCTTGGAAAGAAACGAATGAGGAGATGAAGCGGAGTTGACGATAATGGCCCATGAAGTGCAGATCTTGAGACGAGGCTCTCTCCGGACATTCAGCTCGGTTGCCTCGTTGCCTAGCTGTGAAGATAGGCGCCTATGTTCTGTACGATGACCTGGCATGTTCGCACATCGAGGCCTCGTCGAGGCCATCTCGTGTGGGCCGGATCTTTTGGCCTCTTGGATGACCTCGATCGTAGCCACAATCAGCGTTGGCGCCTCGTCGTTGCATGATCTGAGCGTGTCCGTTCGTTCAGCTCGGTGTCACCGTGGTCCTGTGATCTTCCGTCGCTGCGAAGATCCCAGTCAAATCTTTTCTTGACTTCTGGTACGTCCTCCAAGGCCCAGGGATCGTGGTTACACTGCGTTCGCCGCAGATGGACGCCTCGGCGCCTCGAGCCGCTCAGGTCTCATGTCGGAAGATAGAGCTGCAGCACAGGACGCACGTTGTTTATTGCCGATGTCGTGGACGGCATGACCGGAGCAAAAGATCATTAAACCCGAGTCGCTTTTGTTCTTTCCCAAACTCCATGTCCATTGAATTTATGTCTGTTCTGTTTATGCTTGTCTCTGCTTGGTTTTTTGGTCGTCGCGTGGTGAGGTGGTCTAGGGTTAAGCTCGCGGGCGATTTCGATGGAGACTTTAACGGCCCGGGCCGCGCCCAAGCGACCGACCGCTCCGATGGGATCCAGACGTCGCCACGGTCCCAACCTCCAAGGAGCCACGGTCCAGAGCAATAAAGTACAAACGTGAGAAATTCCCTCCCCAAGACCAGACTGTTGAAGTATGCTTCACGCAACCATATTCTCGCAGCTTGATTGCCCGATCCTCGGACGATCCCCAATAAGAATCTTCGCGCTTTCCAAGCACGCCCCGATTCCGCCAGAGCCATGACCGCCCTGTTACTATCACTCGTCTAAGGAAACGAGCCTTTCGGGCAGGCTGCATTTACCCGACGTTTTCCCGCAATGTGGATCGTCCGGTATGGACGTCGGAGACATCTCAAGCACCGAACTTCCAGAACTAGGACATGAGAGGCAAGCACTGCTCGCAATAGTGATTTCAGTCGCCCATCCGGGTGCCGCATTCGAAGCAGCTTTCGCTCAGACCGCTCGACGGAACTCCACATTGACTCTGGAGAGGCATCGGATCAGCATCGTTTACGGGCTAGGTGGTGAAAGGGAACATCTCATGGAGGTTGGAGCTACGTACACACTGGATGGGTAGCCGTCCGAGGTCCCCCTCGAACTCGCTTCTCTGTAGTCCATATTCCTCCCTCGAACGCTTTCTCTTCCGACGCTTGGCGGATGTCGCAGCTTTCGTGGTCGAATCCTTTCCAGGGGAAAGTAAAGAATCAAGTGATCCCACCGACGAAGTGAGATCCTGGTCGGCCTGCAGGCTAGTTTCCTCCAGCTGGATCGCCGTTTCCGTCTCACGCCAGACTGGCCTTGGGCTGTCTACGATCTTCACCACCTCGCTCGGCCTCTTCTTGCTGCCTCCTTCCGTCTGCTGTACCCTGGGCACATTGCTGTCGACTGGGATCCATTCGGTGTGCCGCTCTCCCTTCCTGAAATGTTCGGCAATATGATCAAATCGAGCATCGACACCTTGGATACCCGTCTGATGCAGATGGATGATCTTGACGCAAAACCCACACCATATATGTGACTGGCCATTGGAGTGAATGTGGCACTCCTTGGCCTCTTCATCGAACCGAGCCAGATCCGTTGTATCATGGTGCTGCCGCAGATGCTGGCAAAATTCGTCCTTGGTTTTGAAAGTGCTCGGACATTTTAGATCAGGTTGCTCAGGTAACAGCCGTTGGCATCGCCATGTTTCTTCCAGGAAGTGCTGTGTGTTCTCATGCCGCTTCCAGTCGTTCTTGCTACCGAATGACTTCCAGCAATGTGGATGTGTGCATCCGTATGGTCGATCGTGCCGTTTCATGTGTTTCCTGTTTTTTGCATGTTAGCTCTTCAGTGTTTGAAGTTGGAATACTGTCTCTGCACATTGCCTCGGTCTAGAAGAAAGATACTGTCTCTGTCCCTCACCTGAGAGCACAGGGTCTTAAAAACTTCTTTCCGCATAGCTCTATTTCACATCTGAGTCCATTTCCCCCACTTGGGGCATCGCAGGTCCCGGGGCATTTAAAGGGTGGTGACTCTCTTCCAGTATTGTCACTTGGTTCTCCAACTCCCAGGAGATCAGTGCGCATGATCGCTTGAAGCTTCTGTTCCATCGTTTCACTCTTTAAATAATTTTGCATCTCACGCAAGTGGGGACACTGCTGGACTTGATCTCGTTTTGCACCTTCAGTGCCTCCCTCTGCGCCCTGGTTTGTATTGCTATCTGCTGTTCTCTTCATGCAGCAGTCTACGCCGGACGTACAACTGCTCAAACAGGACGAATGTTGCGGTCCGCGCATCTCCTTATCTCCATCTGCGTTTCTCAATTGACCTGGCAAGGCATCTTCAAGCATTATCTCAATCACTTTGTTGCACAGTCCTGGGATCTTTGATGCAATTTCTTGTCGACCAAGCGGCAACTCCTTCGAAGTAGGCACCTCTTCCGGTGCTCCAACATCATTACTAGCAGTAGTCAACATATTATTTTGTGGTACAGACTGTACGGCTGCTCTCCCCTCAACTGGTACAGTCGGCTGGTTGTTCACCGTCTCTACAGCCGTATCATCGTGTAGTGGCATAGGATCATTAATATCTTGATTCAAATCTGGACCCACTGCAGTCGATGTCCCTTGTCCGTGTTTGGGAGTTTGTTCCAACGTGGTAGCAGTCTGCATTGTTCGATGCAATCTCGCGGACGAGTTAAAATGTAACGGGTCTTCCAAGGACACTGGTGGAGGCCAATGCTGAATCAACTCGTTCCTGCTAGCAACTAGGCGGCCAGGAAATTCTGCGGGAGGAAGCAGAGGCAGCGGTTCGAATGTAATAGAGGTATTCCTTGAGGTAGTGCCTTCAACGGTTTCTCCTCCCTGAGGCTTTCCCGCTACTAGCACTTCAGACTGTCGAACAAGCTTGTTAAGATCCTCGTCAGGATGCATTCTCTTCAAGTGATTCCGGAAGTTGTCCAGACGCAGCCAGGATTTTTCTTTCCCTTGGCAATTGCGCGCCGCACAGCGCCAGAACTTGATGGGTCCGGAAGTTGGGCTCATGGTATTGTGCACGCACCTCTGATGCCGTTCGAGATCATTGGCCGTCATAAAACCTTCATGTCGGCGGCAACCAGATACATAGCATCGGAACGGCTTGTCGTGCTTCAAATGATGCTTGCTTGATGTCCCACATCTGTCAGTCATCCAGGCACGACATGATATTGCGCGACGTACTTCAACTCGGATTGACTCTTAAAGCGACTTTCACATTGATCGCAGCCAAACGGCAAATGCTCTGCAATTGATCCTTTCGTCTGCAGTCCTTGAGTTTGTGATGCCCGTCTTGATGCCACGCTTTCTGGTTGTCGAGGAAATGGCTCACGAGAATCCAAGAGAGACAGATAGCTGTTCTCAGGCGGCGGAATGATGCTGGACCGACGACTGGCGTGCACTGCATCCGCGCTGAAGACTGACCGAGACGTCATGGAAGTGCTTCCGTAAGCGGAATCGCACGGAAGGCTTCCCGTGGTCACGCTGCCTCGCTCGGATGGCGTGTCATCATACCGGTGAGCTTGCTCTGAAAAGTCAGGGAGAGCCCAATGACTTGCATGGACATCGGATCCGGCAATTGTTCGATGCGTCCCATCCGAGAAATTTGATGCCCGTGCTGGATCCCAGGGTGCATTGGGTTCGGCAACAAACCGGCTCAACGGGTGAGCCGAGAAGTCGGGTGGATTTGGCCTGTCCGGCTCCATTTGTATTTCGCTGGGGGATGGAAGCGTCATGTTGCTGAAGCTCGGAAGAGAAGCAGCGAAATGATTAGACGACGAAGCTTCAAGTGTCGAGACTGATGAAGAATGACCTAAACCATCATTCACCGGATTTGCTCTTCCACCTGGCACACGTGACGTTTCGACAGGTGGATTTAATGGTGGCCGTCGTCGCTCTTGGTATGTATCCAATAATTGTAGGCGAATTGATGATTGAGGTGGACGGATCGGTCTCAAGATGTCCCCATCCGATTGACGATACCTCTGCCTTTCGCTTGTATCCAACCCTTGCTCCATAAGTGGTGATTCTCTCGGATGATAATGAGTTAATGGATTCTGATTGTAGTTGGCCATGGCTGCAGCTGCTGCTTGTGAATAGACCCGTCAGTTAAAGATATACCAGAGATCGCATTAACAGAAATGAAGATCTTTTCTGTGATGCCACATTATAAAGCCATAACAAATTGCCAAATGCGAACGCTGACCTGCTGGACCTTGGAAATAAAAAGCGGCTCTGCCGATGGCTTCCTGATTGAATTGCGTCTCGTCGAGATGCCAGTGGACAATAATCCGCGATCGTTTCGCACACACGCGCACAAGAGGACCCAGGCTCCGCACGTGTCGTGGCCATAGGACTCGTGTGTGGTCGGGTAAAGTCAAAACGGATGAGCTCCCTAGTAAGCGGAAAAAGGGCCAATTCGGGGATGAACGAGAACTTGCGAATCCTATATCGAACGAAGACAGAACCAAATGCCAAGTAGGAGTTGAAACCACGGTGGTCGGAGATCCAGCTGGCGGTGAGAGATTGGTCCAACTCCGGTCCAGTGTGGGATGATGAGACCAACAGGTAGGATCCAAGAAGATGGCCTAGTTGGAGAAGCTCACAAGGGCTGATGAGGCACAGAAGAGCGGGCAGGAAAAGACAGCGTATAATAATAAAAATTCCCCACTTCTCACCTCGAGATTGAGCTGAGTTGCACATGGTCCGAGTGGCGGATCTAGGGCTCCTAGACCTGGATTGGTTCCAGCTGAGACCTCTGAGGTTGGGAAGCCGGAGCGTAGTCCCAGGTGACCGCCCCAGGCGGCACGCTCAGATTGCTTTGCGGCCATACCGTCAATCTCCTAGGAGCCCTGGCATTGACGCTTGTGGTGCAAGCGTTCCCAACAATATATCCTTGGCGGGCTGCCGGGAGACAGCATCGACACACAACGTCCTGGTATCATTATGACGATAATAGGAGCATGCGTGCATGCTCCTATTATCGCTGCCCACGCGGTCTCAGGCTCATTTCTTGCGACAGCGTAGTCTGGTTGAGCCTGGGACCGACATAATCAGGCCGAAAGTGCGGCATGCGCGGTTCCAGTTCGGTGTTGGGATCCGGCTGTTCGGACGAAGACTCCAGAGACCGGGAACAAGGCTTGCTGCAGCCGGCGGGGACAATGCGTCGAAAAAGTGAGGCTGAGCCCGCCTTGTGGTGCGGTGTGATGTGCGGAGTGACGTGCTGCTCGGTTGCAACGCGCCTCACTTTTCTTCCCGGTTGTGGGCTTGATGCCGCTGTGGGATAGCTTGGCAGAATTAAAAGCGAGCTGGACTTGTTCTGCGATTAGGGCGATCGCCTAATCTGTTGCCTTGGTTGCCTTGGCTCACCGCTATGAATAAAAATGAGCCTCCGAGCCTAGATCAAATAGTAAGAGGAAATGCAACTTATTGCTGTTACCTAGCCCCCACCAACTAGATATTCCCGGCGACGAAGTGGTTCTGTAGGGTTTTAGGGCCATGTTGTATCCCCTCCTTCGCTGCACAAGTCAAGGAAGCGGGGCAAGGTGGGGACGACGCAAAAGTGAGGCGACCTATTCGAACCCTACTCCGTCGGGCTAATGAAAGATGTCGAGCTGAAAGCCAGGGTCCAGGGAGGAAAAAGGAGCATAAGTGGTCAGATCGATCGATTGCGTACCCTGCCAGCGGTAACCCGCCAGCCGCTGCAGAAACAACAGCGAACAATTAGCCCTTACCTTACGGAGGTATTATGCAAAAGTATACGGACCGTCACGTGACCATCTGCCATACAAATTTGTATGAGAGATGGTCACGTGACGGTCCGTATACTTTCGCATAACACCTCCGTACAGACTGGCGAATAAGGCATCTTAGTAAGCTATGCTTCGAATATAAGTCCATCACAAGAAGGTACCTTTGATATGTGTCCGTCGTACGAAAAGTACTTATCAGGAAGACCCCAAATTACTGTGGGCGTAAGTGAGTCCGCTAGGCCAAAAGGCGATCGGCCCTTGACTTCTAGTACACGGTCACTTATAACCCCGACATTACTACCGTGGTGCTCCAAAGGCGCGGATAGATGTAACGATCGAAGTCGCCGAATCTCTCTGACAGAGCGTCATAACCGGCCTCAGAGACCGTCTTTGAATCAAGGGATTCAGTTGACACAATAAATATGAATAGAGGTTTCTCAAGTGCATGTGGAAGTAGTCGAGAGCTATGTTTGAGGGTGATAAGCATGTGAATGGTCCTACCCTTTTGGGACGAGGATTCATACCGTGACAATGAGGATCAAGATCTGAGTTCTTCCAGCAATTGGTGCTCTACGCCCTCCAAGATTGAAGCTTTACTCTAACAAGAGAGACTCATCACTGCTTTTTGCTTAGCTTGCTTATGCACTGACAACATCATCAGCCTACTACGATTGTTATCGTCCAATGTAGAGCAAGAAATGATTTAACGTCTGGTGAATATGCTGTTCAGAAGCGTACATTGAGATTTTTCAAGATTCAAAAGGTGCTGATGTGAAGAAGGATTTCGACGCTAGGAACTCATCAATGAGCAAAGTCCTTGACCATGAGCCCAGAGCGGCTGTTAAGACTCGAGCTGTACAGCGAAACATCAAGCTAGAATCATCTAGGTGAGTGGGCAACAACAATCCTGAATGGTTCCTGCCTTTATTCAACCTGCCTACCTCTGCTAGCAACTTACCTTACACAAGCTTGCGGTTACAGTGTCTAGACACCTTCAGATTTGTCGAATAGAGTCGTCAATAAACCTAGCATCTAAGGTCTAAGCCTTCGTATGTATATAGGCTGTCATACAGCCGCGTACGAGTGAGCAGTTACTCGCCGAGTCGAGGCAACTAGGATGCTCCACACTCCTAACATCTGTAGGTACGCTCCATTCGTTAGTAGAATAGCTAGAATCAATACAGCGAACTCTACCCTCCTCCTCATCTTCCTCACTCGCTAGAAGCCGGCCAGTCAGGCGCCCACAGGACGTCTAGTTGCCATAGGATCAATCTGACCTTCATAAAGGTAAGTCTTATTTTCTAAACCGCGTTGGTACACGAACCTTAGAGTTGCGTTGCAAGAGTTAGCAACCGATTCAGTTCGCCATCGTGACAGGAGCAAATTAGCTCTCGAGACAGGGTTTAGGTATCTCCGCTATCACACAAGTGCCAAGTTCAATGGCGCAGCCCAGCAGTAAGTGTCGGTATAATAACCATTATCGCCACCCTCATTGTGAAGGTAATTGAAACGATCTTCATCGCAAGGGTGGTAAAAGATAACTGTACCATCATCATTGTCAGTATGATGAAGGTTACGCTTTCATCTCCATGAGAATAAGGGAAACGTTGGGAGGGTATCAAGCGGTTACTGCTGGACTGCGGAATTTACCCTGCCACTCACGTAGCTACCTTTCTTGGATATGCCATCCACTCGAGAGTGCAATACAGTAGCAATCAAGCATGTAGAACAAAACCACGGAGTCCTGTATCCACAAGATCCATTGTATTCATAGTGGGCATATCAAGCCAATTCCATCCATCCATACATACTGAACGTTCCCAGCGTCATCATGATCCCACATGCCCAAGGAGAAGAGGAGATAAGAATCCAAGAAGGTACAAAGTGAAGAGTAAACGAACTCCACAAGGGTATGAGATCCAGGAGCGATGTGTACACTGACCCATAAGTCTCTTGGACAACCAAGATGAAGTTATGGACTTGATAAGTCACCAGTAAGTTACCAGATAGATATGTGTGAGAATGTTGGGCGGAAATCCTTGGATCGAATTTGACACAACGAAGGAAATAACTGCACAAAAAACCTGGTTTCTGTCGATCAAGACGAAAAAATCCCGCTTGGAGGCTTTTCCGGAGAGATATGGTATGTGGAAGTTCGAAGAGAGAGCTCTTCGTTGACCGTGCGGGATGAATCATGATAATCTTCAATCAGCGAACTTTGAACGTCGAAGGGTTTGTTCGTCAAGCTACCGTGATCCGTCGGAGTGCTTTCTTTGGATGAAAGAGGGCGATGACGTTGAAGAGATGAGTCCTAGGAAGGCTGGTAGTGAAAGTTCATGTTCGACCCAAGATACGTCGTCGTTGGAGGCTGTGTCGTTGTCCCATTCGCGTTGTTCGAAGCGTACCGCAGGTCCTTAATCTCTTGATATGGATATTGATTCTCTTGTGATGGAGCCTGGACGTATTGTGCCTGAGGCTGATATCCATTCGATGACGGGAGCGTCCTTGGTGCGGACAGACCGCCGTTAATGCCCACGTAGCTGGTCTGAGACGTTACGGGCACCTGCACCGATGCACTAGTGTTCATTCCACCGTATCCGGACATCGACGGCACCGTTGCTCCGTTTGCGCCATTGGCGGTGCCCGAATGAGGGGCGTAGGGGTGCGGAGCGGTGCCGGCGATCGGATCGCCATAGATGTCGAATACTGGAGCGTCGGCCGGGCTGCTCATGTATGCCGAGGTCGACGATGGAACGACCGGTACTGGAGGAGGCGCACGTAAGGGGTAGAGCGGCGAAGGTGTCTGGCTCGTGAAACCTGCTGCTGGCTGCATTCCATAACCAGGCCGTGTTGCAGGATAGCTGGCCAGACCCGGATACGAGCGCCCACCTCTAGGGAAGTCGTAGGCTGCTCCCATCTGATGAGCGCCCGACATCTTCGGAGGCGTTGCGGAGACGGACAGCCTATGCGGACTCGAACTCAGCGTCATCTGGGGCATAGGAGCCTGTACTGGCAACGATCCTGCCGTCGACGTAACCATCGTCGACGTTCGTAGGGACGGTTGTTGCTGATGACTTGACCCACTCGCCATGCCGAGTTGATCCTCGAACTGCTGCTCCAGCAGTTGAAGCACCGGCAGACTGATCTGCTGCAGATGCTTCGCCAAATGCACCGTCAATTTCTTCCAGCTTGGGAGAATGTTGCCGCAGAACTTGCAGGGCTCTTCGTGCGGTAGCTTCTTGGTTTCGTGTTTACACTCCCGCACCAACCGCCCGACCTGGTCTCTATCGGCAGGGCTAGGGTCTCTCGCCACGCTCCCCCGTGCTCCAGGACCAGCGGGAGATCGACTCGGGGCCTGGCTGGCTTTGAACCTGGGTTCGGGCATCTTATGCTCGCGGACCAGATGCTGGACGAAGTTGTCTCGCCGATAGCAGGTATGCGAGCACTCGGGGATATTGCACGTCCACCACTCCAGCTGTCGATGCCGCTCGTTCTCATGACGCACCCAGTCCGCCTTCCGCTTGAACGACTTGGGCTCGGTGCAGTGTGGGAAGGTACAGGTGAAGGGCTGGATGTCCTCGTGCACGTGCTTGGTCCAGTCGGACGGTTTCTGGAGCTTCTTCACCTTGAAGCATAGTGAACACTCAAACTCGGCCGGCAGGCGATGAACCGGAGGTCGAGGCACGCCGGGCGGAAACTGTGCCGAAGTCACCGCTCCTTCCCGTCGTATCTCGTTGCCGGGATCGGGACCAGTCCAGGGCGCACCGGCGACTTGAAAGCCCGTTCCACCCGTCGCACCGGCGTCTCGAGCGGAGGCCTTGATGGGAAGCAGCGTCGCTTCACCGCCAAGCTGGAAACAGAACTTCCCCGAGGGACAGTGACCCCGTCGAACGGCCGCCGCATGCTTGTTGCGGACCTCTGTCAGCTTCTTGAAGCGTCTCATCTGCTCCTGGCTGATGCGCTCCACCAAAAATTGGACCAGACGAGGGTTGAGCCGTTGGACATGAGCTCGAAATCCGTCCAGGGTGGCCTCCGCCGGGCCGGGTCGGACACCAAAGTCCATCTGCACTCCGTCTTCCATGACTTCGTCATCATCGTCATGTTCGTCGTCCTCTTCGTGTCCGACCGGATCGAATTGCGGAGCTTCCCTCTCGCGGGGACTGGGAGGGCCGCCCAAGGTGGCCACGGGCGGACCGCCGTGCTGGTACATCATGTCGGACAGCGTGGGCGGATCCTGTTCCTTCACACCCCTCCGGCCAGCACACGGCGGCCAGCGCCCTCCGGCGGTCGAGCTCGCGCCCATACGACCGGCGGTGGCTTCTTCCCGGCCCCTGACCCGCTTCGACTCGATGTGGGCGGGAGCGGCTTCGATGATGCGGGCATCCCTGGCCCGGGTGTGCTCGTGTACGAGCCCAGCGACGATGGCTTCGGGACCATTTGGGACGCTTCGTCGGCCGGTGACCGCTCCGAGTCGCCGCCCGCATCGCTCCACTCGGACTCGGAAGACG
>QQTW01001299.1_pt1 | contig 17320 bp, 13 predicted proteins | sample 1904831 | NCBI WGS metagenome assembly QQTW01 (sample SAMN09435610, study PRJNA476489) | Subsurface metagenome, whole genome shotgun sequencing project. | reverse complement strand
CTGGGGGCGGCAGGTCAACAATCCATCCTGCCAGCAGTGGGTGATGACGAAACAAGGCGAGCTTGGCGCGAGCTAGCTCAGCCATACCGAAGAAATTTGCTGCGTGACGTGCACCCGGCCTCCCCACCTCAGAAGTCCGAGGCAAGACGCGCAGCCGTCACGATCTAACAACGCAAGGGCGCGAGAAGTTCATTTGACAGAGTATGCCCGATCAAAGGGTGGGAAATCTGAGGCCGCGGCCGCAAGTATCCATGCCCTGATGGGAGCAATTCGGGAGAGGTCCAAAGAATACGGACCCGAAGAACCCGACTTTCGATGCCAACGACGCACTCAACGGAACTTTCCTTGGCCTGAGTTTGATGTGTCTCAGTGCCTTCACTCGCCATCAATGGGACGGTCGCGACCAGCAGTGCTAGCAGGCAGACATTGCATAACGCAAGCCTGGCAAGGGAAAGCACTCGGCGAATCGAACGGGCTAGAGGCATTGTGGAAACATTCCAGTAATCGACAAGTCGCTGACCTATATAGTATCGGAAATTGGTTTTACGGCGTCCAGGGTAACTACCCGTCGCAATTTCCCACTGGGGGCCATCACAACTATAGCATTTTACGAAAACTGCAAGAATCCCACGGAATTTGGCGTTTCCAGAGCTGGCGCACCCGCCGCCGAACTGCCTACGCTCTCAACAGGAAAACGGTTCGGAACAATCGGCTGCTTTTTTAGAGATTAAGTCCTGCCCGGTGAGCACGTGCTCCCCCTGACAAACTAAGGCGGTCAGTTTCGTCGACATCGATTCATTGTATATGACCAACTTCTCGACACTGCTTGCATTTGGACCCTCGCCCGCGCCTATAATGACAGCCGGAACAGAATCAAAGAGGGTACCTTGCCCACCGCCAGCGCTCCAATCATTCGGATCGACTGCGACTCGCACTCGGCACGACGCTACGAGGCGCTCCCTCCCTGGCTTTTGTCGATGGTCGTGCACATGCTCGCCGTCATCGCTTTGGGGATGATTTCTTTGGGAGTTCCTTCTCGGGACTCGCTCAATCTATTGTTTCTCGCCAATGATATTCCGCCCGGTGAGGAGATTGAAGTCGACGGCCTCGTCGACATGAGCCTCGACATGGAAGTGACCGCGGCGTCGTTTTCTCAGGCGGCAGATGTTCCCGCGCCGCTGGCGGAAAGTGAACTGCTCGCCAGTCTGGAATCCGATCTGGACAGCATCACCTCGAGTGAAGGCGGGGCCGCGTCTCTACTTCCTGGCGATGGGCTTGGCGCGATGGGTGAAACCGCGGGAAGCAAAGGGGACGCGACATTCTTCGGTCTCTCTGGCGAAGGAAGCAAATTTGTTTATGTGTTCGATCGCTCGGAAAGTATGAATTCGACGCTCCGGCGATACTCCGAGGATATGCTCATCGGTTCGATCACACCGCTGATTGCCGCCAAGACGGAGCTGATCCGCAGTTTGAAGGCTCTGTCGAACCGCCATCAGTTTCAGCTTGTGTTCTACAATCACGAACCATGGCTGTTTAGCGACGATCACTACGACCGCGATCTGTTCGCCGCGACTGATAAAAACAAGAATCGAGCCGAGGAGTTCGTGAGTTCCATGATTGCAACTGGATTCACAAATCACTTGGATGCGATCGAGATGGCGATCGACTTGGATCCGGACGTGATCTTCCTCTTAACCGACGCCCAAGCGAAAGACGATCTGCACCCTGGAGTCGTCCGCCGGATGTACAAGTACTGTCAGCGGAAGGGCATCGTCATCAACGTGGCCCACTTCAGTAATATGCCGCGAAGCAATTGCACGCTGATTCCACTCGCGGAGAAAACAGGCGGGCAGCACATCTTTATCAGCCTGGAAGACGTGGCCGACGCGATGGACAACGTCCCCCGCATGTAAACGCCGTGTCCAAGTGCCTGCTTGCAACGCGTTCGCGTGCGACTACCATAAGTGCTAGTTTCTGACCGATTTTGCCTAGCACTTTCCGGAGCCTTCATGTCGCACAGGCAACCTCAAGAACACTCCATGCAGTTGCGAGACGGCACGGAACTTTTCTACCGTAGTTGGCCGCCAGTATCTGCGAGCAACAAGGCGATCATCCTTTTTCATCGGGGACACGAACATTCTGGTCGGTGGCAAGACTTCATCGATCGCGTGAGCCTTGATGACTGTTGGTTTTTTGCCTGGGATGCACGTGGCCACGGACGATCGCCGGGGGATCGCGGATACGCCGAAAGCTTTGGCCAGTATGTGAAAGACGTCGATGAATTCGTGCGACACGTCACCGGCCAACAGGGAATTGAACTCGAGAATGTCGCCGTGGTGGCGCAAAGCGTCGGTGCCGTGATCGCAAGCACGTGGGTTCACGATTTCGCTCCGCCGATTCGTGCCTTGGTCATCGCGACGCCTGCGTTTCGAATCAAACTCTACGTGCCGCTGGCTATCCCCGGGCTGCGACTCCTGCGGAAGTTCAAACCCAAGTCGTTTATCAAAAGCTACGTCAAGCCGAGACTCTTAACCCACGATCACCAACAAGCCCGCTTGTATGCCGATGACACGCTGATTTCACCGCAGATCGCCGTGAACATTTTGCTCGACCTGCACGACACCTCGACCCGCATTATCGACGACGCCGGTGCTATTCAGGTACCAACGCTGCTTTTGATTTCCGGTGATGATTGGGTCGTGAAAACCGAGCCACAATGGCGATTTTTCAAAGGCCTGTCATCGAAGCTTAAGCAAGTCGAGGTTTATCCAAGCTTCTTCCATTCGACGCTGTGGGAAAAGGACCGCGATCAGCCGATCGGCGAGGCCCGCGAATTTATTCGGCGGGAGTTTGCCGACAACCAGCCGCAGCCGTCATTGCTGGAGGCCGATAAGTTTGGCTACACCAAGGAAGTGTATACATGGCTATCGCAGCCGCTGTCGAAACTCTCTCTACGCTGGTGGTACTTTTTTATTCAAAAAGCATCGCTGGCCACGGTCGCGAGGTTGAGCGAAGGGGTCCGCGTGGGTTGGCGACGTGGATTTGATTCTGGGGAATCTCTCGATCACGTTTATCGCAACACGCCGGAGGGAACCACGTTCCTCGGGCGTTGGATCGACCGCTGGTATCTCGATTCACCTGGCTGGACAGGAATTCGAACACGCAAAGTTCACATGCAACAAATGCTTGACAAGGCGATTGCGGAACTGTCGGCACGGGGTGAACCGATTCGATTGCTCGACATCGCCGCGGGGCCGGGGCGGTATGTGCTCGACACGATTAAAAATCACCCGCAGCTTGATTTCTCGGCGACACTTTGCGACCGCGACCTGTCGGGACTCGACGCGGGCCGCAAGCTGGCCAACTCCATGGGAATCACTACCGTTCAGTATCTTGAGAGCAATGCGTTTGACGGCGACAGGATCGCGAACATCGAGCCGCACCCTAATTTAGCAATAGTCTCTGGGCTGTACGAATTGTTCCCGAACAATGAAGGGATCAGAAATTCGCTCAACGGCTTGGGACGGGCGGTAGCTCCTGGTGGGTATTTGATTTACACGAACCAACCCTGGCATCCGCAGCAGGAGATGATTGCACGGGTGTTGCCCAATCGCGACGGCGATCCGTGGGTCATGCGGTGCCGAAGCCAGGCTGAGATGGATCAACTCGTCGCCGAGGCAGGGTTCCGGAAGCTCGATATGTTGATCGACGACGCGGGAATTTTCAGCGTGTCCTTGGCGGTTAAGCAGAACTGAGATTTCAAGCAGCTCCAATAACCGGGGGCTAGCGCCCTGCGGCTGATAAATCAGCCGCCACGCGCTAGCGTCCGGTTCTCCTAGATGCATATTGAAACAGGACTTAATCCCAGACGGCGAACTTTCCCTCGGCCTTGAGCGTGGCTACGCTTTCGCTGACCAATTCGAGGAATTGCTCTTTGCTGCCGGGCCACTTCAGCGGTTCGCCCACAAACAGATCGCAGAAGAACGGCACGAGTAACGCCTCGCCTCGCGGCAAAGCCTTTCCCAAACCGTGCATGTAAATCGGCGTCACCGGCACATCGGGGTGGAGTTTAGCAAGATGAGCGATTCCCGATTTGAATTCGCCCATTTGCTCGGGATCGCCGCGGCTACCTTCCGGGAAAAGAATCACGATCTCGCCGTTCTCGAGCGATTGGCTAATCGGTGCGAGCGGATGCTCCTTGGTCCGTTTGGCATCGCGATCCAGGGGGATGATGCCAATGATGCGGAGCGAAAACCATTTGAGCCACTTGTTCTGGAAGAAATAGTCCTGGGCCGCCACGGGACGAAGCTTATTGAGCATCCGCGTAGGGAACAACGTCATCAGCACCATCGTATCGAGGTGGCTGTTGTGATTCGCCACGATAATCGCGGGACCATCCTTGGGCAGGCGTTCACGGTGCCGCACATTGAGCCCAAGCACAATCAGAACGATCGGCCGCACGAAGAGGCGAAAGAACAAATGGCGAAGAAAGCGACTCATGACAGGTTGATTCACTTAGCTCCGTGTGTATGAAACAGGAACAGCCAATACACGTAGTGAAAGAACAGCGGCGCCGTGTAGGTGAGGCTATCAATTCGATCAAGCATTCCGCCGTGGCCGGGGAGCAGGCTGCCGGTGTCTTTGATTTGCAGGTCACGTTTCATAGCCGAGATGCATACATCGCCGACGAAACCGGCGATGCCGATGTAGAGCCCGGCAACGGTCGACTGACCGTAATTCATGGGGGTAAGAAATGGCCCCAAAAATGTTGCCAGAAGTGTTGTCGTTGCCACGCCTCCCACAAAACCTTCCCAAGTTTTATTGGGGCTCACGGTGGGCAGAATTTTATGTCGACCGAGCGACTTGCCCCAGATGAACTGGAAGATGTCGTTGAGTTCGGTGAGCACTACCAGAAAAAGGACGAACCCGGGCCCAGGATACTCCTGGGGGTTATCTTTGAGCCGCAGGATCAAAAGAAACGCCGCATGGCTGATGCTGAAGACCATCGTCATCAATCCCCAGTGCAGCGTGCCCGCCGCGCGGATGAAGCCGTCGGTCTGGCCGATAGAAATCATTCGCATGGGGAGCAACAAAAACATGTACACCGGGATGAAAATGATGAACATGCCGTACCACTCGGCGTAGACCCAGTAAAACTGAAAGGGAATCGCGAGATATGCCCAGAACAGCACCCGGCGATCAGCGCGGCGGGTGGGGATGAGCGACAGATATTCTTTGAGCGCGAGGAAACTCACGAACGCGAAAAAGATGATCGATATCGTGCGGTTGGAGATGATTGCAAACACGAACACCCCGACCATGATCCACCACGTCCGCACGCGAACGATGATCTCGGTCCAGTCGGCGTTCGGTTTCGCGAATCTCAAGATTCGAACAATCACCGACGCCAAGATGAGAGCGGCAAACAATGCCCCGATCGTGATCCGCACGGAGAATTCCAGTTCGTTCCATCTCATGGCTTGATTTCCGGAAGCGCTTTGCGGGATCGATTCCAGATGGTGAGCAGTAACAGCAGTATCATGACCGCGAGCACAATGTTGACCCATTCGCCCGGCGGGACATTTAACCCAATCAACAAGCCGAGGGCGCCGAAGACGAACGCGCGATCGCTCTTACCCATGGGACCTTCGTAATGACGGCTCGCCCCAATCTGTACAGCGACCACCCCGGCGAGTTCGCTCAATATGGCCAGCAACACTACCAGCACCACGAAAAACGGCTTGAACCCCGGCACGTACGCCAGGGGCAAGTACAGCGCGGAATCGGATATCACATCGCCCAGTTCATTAAGAATCGCCCCTAAGGCCGACTTCATGTTGTGTTCGCGGGCGAGCATGCCGTCGATGGCGTTGAGCGCCATTCGCACGAACAACACGATGGGAAGCAATAACAACACGGGCCGATGCTCGCGGCCGATGAAATTCGCCACGCCGGTAACAATCGACAACACCGCCGCGGCGAGCGTCACGTGATTGGCGGTGACACCCTTGGCGGCCAGCTTGTTGGTGATCGGCCGGAGCAGGGCTTGGAACTTCGGCTTGATGTCGTAGATGCTTGGCATCGTGGGCTCGAATGGATTATTGGGGGACCACTCAACTATGATTGACGGGCAGCCGCTCTGCAAAAGTGGCGAGAGCTGTATGAATTTCGGGTCGAATCACAATACTTGGCCGAGCTGCGCGGAGTTTTTCGCAGGCTTCCTCAACTGTTTTAGCCTGGCCCGATTGCAGCAAGTAAGCCCCAATCGCCGCGGCGGACCGTGAGTAGCCGATCTTGCAGTGGACGTAGACTGTGCCGGTCGTAGATTCCTGTTCGATAAAGTCGGCCATCCCCGCGAGTTGCTCCTGAGTCGGCGCTGTCAGATCGAGCACTTGGATGTTCTGATACTTCACGAGCAGAAATGGCTTCGCCTCGGAGAACTCCGCCGTGAGGTCGAGCACGGCGGTAACTCCGGAGGCAATCGCTTCGTGAGCAAGTCTGTCGTTCAAATGCCGGCCGATCCACACGCCGGGGGCGATCTGATCCCACGGTCGACATTGTTGCTGATAATAGAGGAGTGAAATTCGCTGGCCCACGAGCACCGGCCCGAGGGCAAATCGTGCACTCGGTGGGATTCGTCCGTTTCGCTTGCGATAGATCCCCGGCCCGACGCCAAAGTAGGCCGAGGCGGTAATCGCAAGCGCGATCACGATCCAGAAAAACGCGACCCCTTCGCGCAATGTGGAAAGCGCGAGCAGCGTGACAGGGATCGTTCCGAGAGCGTAATACGTGCCGATGCGTTGGTTCTTGGTCACCGGCAGGCGTTCACTGTCGGGGTGAATGAAGTACAGCATGTAGAGCGCCAGCGCGAATCCGCCAATGACGTCGACAATCTGGTGCTGATGCAGAAGCATCGTTGAAAACCCGATCAGGCTGAACCAGATTTGCACGACCAGATGCAGCCAGCCGGTTGTTTTGCGGGCGTATAGATGCGCGAGGATCGTCCGCAGGGCGATGTGCAGCGAAGGTAGTAAGTTGTAGGGCTTGTCCATTTCCAGAAACGGATTGAAGATCCATCCCAGCCAGCCGGCGACGGGTTCGCGAACAAATACGAGCTTGAGAGGATAAAAATAAAAGACGGCCCCCGCGATGAGAATCGTGGCTGCGATCCGTTTATTGAAAATGGAGAGTTCCTCCCGGTCGCGGCAAAGAAAAGGAGCCCCGAAAAAGAACAGGTCGACCGACATGTACGGCAGGATCATGATCGGCACGAAGGGGATGCTCATTTCCCACTGGTAGTACCAGGTGCCGACATCGGTGCGGAGCGACGCAAGATAGTTAGTGGTGCTGTAGACAACCATGAACAACAGCGACAACGCGATGGCCGAGATGGTCGCCTGAAATTTCATAAAGTGATTCGTCGCCGGGAGGAGAAAAGTCTGGCGGGAATCATGGCATATTTTTCGAGGGAAGTCACGAGCGACTCGCCGGAAATCCGGCGCACCGCTCATGTTATCTGCCTAACACCGCGACAATAAATTCGCACTCAGCCGAACAATCACTTCGCAGGTTGAGTTGCCACAGGCTGAGCCGCTTGCTGATCCGCCGGCTTTTCGATTCGCACCAATAACCAGCGCTGCGTCGTGCCATCGGCGAAGTGCAGGAGCGCTCGCGTTTCGTTCATCGTCAAGTTTTGCAGCCCCGTCTCCATGATCGGAGTGTTCTTGCTGGAGATTGTCCAGGCGGCGCGTTGGCTCTCTTTATCCACCATGCCGTCGACCGATTCGGTCTTGCCGGTGGTCTTGTTCTGGTAGGTACCGGCGATGATGCCTTCCTTGCTGACGGCAAGCTGCAAGAACTGGTTGGGCAGGGCGTTGCTTCCGTCGTCGGGGGTCATCGCGAACACGCCTAGCGGCAACCACTCGGCGTCGGCAGGTGCTTCTTCGGGAGCGCTGTTGGCTAGCTCTTCGGCCTGCTCGCAATATTCTGGTGACGAGTAGGTCGCTTCATCGGCGTAGACGGTTCCCGAATCCGCTGGATAGGAGCCACCGCCGCTGCTGCCGTAATCGTAGTAGGCACCGGCGCCCCAATTCCAGGGCATGAAGGCCGACACGGTGGCAAAGGTGGCCCAGGTCCAGAAGACGGGATTCTGATGGAACCGATAGTGCGCACCCGGATTATTGTCCCAGAAATCATCGAACAAATGATCGTGATCGTAGTGGTCGTTGATCTGGTCGCGAATATTGTCCGCGCGGTCGCCAAGCTGCTGTTGCCGCTCGGTTCTTCGGTCGCCACGGCCATCGGCGAGATTTGAGCGAAGGTCGCCACGATTTTCAACGCGCACGGATTGGCGGTCGCCACGACCCTCGAGCCGATTCTGCCTGTTGTCGGAAGCGAAGTCACGATTCTCCCCACGCGAATCACGCAGGTCGGAACGTGCGTCGGTTCTATCGCTGATGCGGTCACTGCGATTGTCGGCGATCGAACCATCGCCGGCTCGATCAGCAAGTTGATTTGCCCGCTCACCGGCTTGGGCCGCGCGATCGCCTGCTTGCGAAGCGCGATCTCCAAGCTGGCCGGCCCGGTCGCCTGTTTGTGCGGCGCGATTGCCCACAACGGCACCCGCGCCTGCAGCCGCACCGCGTCCGCCACCACTGTTAAAGAAATCAGCAACCGCGGCATTGCCTCCTGCAGGGAGATTGCCCGCGGAAGGTCTTCCTGCACCAGCTCCAGGCCGCGCTCCTTGGGATGGAATGTTCAAAAAGTCGTTGAGCTGCCCAGCCGAGGGACGTCCGTTGCCGACCATATTTCCTGCTCCAGGGCGATTAGCACCAGCCCCCGGGCGTGCTCCACCTGCGCCGATGCCGGGTCGCGCTCCAGTGGCAGGTCGATTGCCGACGGCGCCTGTGCTCGGACGCGCACCGGTGCCAGGCCGTGCTGCTGTGCTCGGTCTTGATGCGGGCCGCGATTGGCTCGGCATGGATGGGCGACTCATTGAGGGCGAACGGCTCATCGATCCACCGCCGCCACGGTAGCCACCCCCACCGCCACCCATGCTGCGACCGCCTCCGCCACCTCGACCACCGCCGCCGCCACGTCCCCCACGGGCTAAGGCATCAACGGGACAAACGAGCATGGCTATCAGAATCAACACGATTATTTGACGTAGCTTGAACATGGCATCGATTCCTGATTATTTGATTGTGTTCATTATCATGAGCCGTAACGCGCTAGCGTCGGGTGCCCCTTGTTTCGGTCGACAACTCGAAGAACCCGAGGCTAGCGCCTTTCGGCTTATGGACTTAGTAGATCATTGCTGGCGAGCGACTTTAACTTCCGGCAAGTTTGGTAGGATTTCGCCGTCGATGTCGCGGCCGGTGATCTGCCACGAGATCGTGTTGTCGTCGAGAAGTTTCATCACATTGACCGATGACCCGCGGCGACCGTCAGGCAGAACGGCGGATGATTCGACAACCCAACTGTCGTCTTTCTTGTTCCATGATCCTTCGGCGAAGCCGCCATCAGAATCAAATGCCCAAGAGCGAATCTTTCCCGCCGCGGCATCCCATCCGATGACTTGGATGCCGGAGATTTCCGGCTCGCCCGCGAGATCAATCGTGAAGGATCGTGTGATGTAGTTTTGATTCTTAGCCCATTGGCAAGTGGCCTCGACACGGGCTTCATCATCTTCATCGACCCAAGTGCCGATGAGCCAGTCGAGGGACTTGAGTTGTTCGTAGTGCGACGGTATCGAGGCGGGCTCTTTTTCTGTGACTCGATCCATCAGCCATTTGTCGCCATGCTTGACGTGGACGGCGGAGTACTCGGACACTTCGGGCTCGCCGTCTTTGGGAGTGACCGTGGCGATCCCCTGCTCCACCGCCACGCCCGGCGAGACAAATTCCACGGACAGCACTTCGACCGCTAACTGACCATCGCCAAGTTCATCGAAGATCGCTTTAAACTGCTCGGCGATGGCCTGTTTGCCAGTGGCTTCCTCGCCAGTGAGTGGGTTCTGGTAGATCGCGTGTTCCGACCAAAAGCCTGCAACTGCGTCGGCATCGTGGGCGTTGTAGGCTCTGACGTAATCGGCTGCTGATGCACGAATCGCCGCCTCCTCGGCGGCCTGATCGGCGCGAAGTTGTGTGCAAAGTAACAAGCAAAACAAGAACACGGTGTATTTCATGACAGATTTCTCCTGAATCAAAGTCATCAAATATGGGACTGGCTGTATCAACGTGGCAGCGTCGATCTTACAACCTCCTTGGGTTGAAGATGGTACGTTGTTGAAGAGAAGAATTGGCGACGGCAGGTAAGACTACCAGTTTTTAATTCAACGAAGCAAGTATCCACCACAAAGTCGCGGAGCTATGTTGATCGAAGCTATTCTCTCGTTGGTTCCGACCAACTATCGTGTACATTAAGTTTTGACCAAATGGCGAACTTGCAGTCCACCCCCGAGTGACCGGAGCCCTCGATGTCATACGCTCAAACCGGCAATTCCCTGGCGAGTAATATTAAGCACACGCTCGTGACGGGCTTCTTCGCAATATTACCCCTTGCGCTGATGGTGGCCGTACTGCTGTGGGTGATGAACTTCTTGCAGGGTCTGGTCGGCCCGCAAAGTGCGTGCGGGAGGATGTTTCGTTCAATCGGCATGACCGTGACGGCCTGTGAGTGGATGGGCTACGTGTTCGGCGCTATCGGCGCGATATTGCTCGTCTACTTTCTGGGCCTTTTGGTTGAACATCGTATCGGTAAGCAGTGGAATAAAACAATCGATAATGCACTCCAGCAAATACCGCTGGTCGGCACGGTATATGATGCGTCGAAGAATCTCACGAGTGTTTTCGACCGCCGAGATGATGCCCTTCAGCGGATGGTGCCGGTCATGTGTTGTTTTGGCGGTGATAGTTCGGTGGCCGTGCCGTGCCTCATGCCGACGCCGGAGTTGGTGCGGTTTGGTGGCGTGGAGTATCACATCGTCGTGATTCCGACCGCTCCCGTGCCGTTTGGTGGCGCTTTGGTGTGTGTGCGGCGGGAATGGGTCAAACCGGCTCAGTGCAGTCTCGATGAGTTGATCGGCATTTACATGTCGATGGGTTCAAGCGCGCCGGGTTGCTTTGACCGAGCCAAATCCTCCGAAGCTGCACCGCCTCAGGCCTAAGTTGATTCTTACCTTGTCCCAGGTTAAAAAGCTAAGCAACAAGAAAGGCTCGGCCCAGCGATGTCAGAAACCAATATGCCAGAAATCAGTAACTCGCAACATGCGGCGGAAAGAATCGCGAAGGCATTTAGCCGGCTGGGTTGGATCGGCGTTGTTTTTCAGCTTGTGATGATGGTGCTTCCGCTGTTCATGCTGGGATATGTCATTTATGGCAAGGTGACCGGAACGCGACAGCTTTTTGATCTCACCGAGTACCTGGCGATTATTGGCCTCGCGATTCTGGCGTTCACGACATTCTGGTCGTTTTATTACACACGGCTTGCCAATAAAATTCGCGACCCCGAACGGCGACCCTCGCCCGATTCCTTGGAATCGAAGTTGTGGATAGGCCTGTGGGCCAGTTGCATCGGCATCGTCTTTTCGCTCATCAACTTGTTTATCGAAGCAAGCTGGCTGCTGATGCTGTTCTTAAAGGCCCCGCAAGGCGGCGTGCCGATCATTCGCACCGAAGTCGACAACCGGGCCGACTGGGTTTCGGCCATCGACGCGGTGAGTCTGCTGGCCGAAGTCAGCACGCTTGCGGGTGAGTTCCTGCTGCTAGGGCTAACGCTGTGGCTGCTGTTCCGCATTACCCGACTGGATGGCGGCTACAGATCGTGAGCGCGGAAAGTTCGACGGTTCTTTACGTACGCAAAGAATCGCGGCCTCAAGCAGCTTCTTCAGCAAGCGCTGGCATGCGACGCACGCCGAGCGAGAGCATGATCCAAGCCCAGCCATTCATGATCAGGTCGATACCGATGAACATGCCGATGACCCACAGTGAATCCGACGGCCATTGCTTGTAGATCAGCATGCCCAGGAAGAATGTGACAACGCCGTTGAAGGCAACCCAGCCCCAACCGATAAAGCGTTCGCTCAGGGCGGTGACGATGCGAATAATGCCGCTAAACATCAAGAAGAATGCTACGAGTAGTGTCAATTGAATGGCCGCCGTTTCTGGTTGATCGATAATCATAAAACCGACCAACACATAAAGGACGCCCATCATCAGGTGGAACAGCATGCCACTCCACCGACCGATCCAGAACGAGTGAATGATCTCGCCGATGCCACTGGCCAACATCAAGAAGCCGAATAACCAAGTGGCCGTCACGGTAATCGTTGCGAGGCAGGCCCAGCTAATAGCAAAGGTACCTAGCGCCACCATGGCGATTCCGAGTGCCAGGAACCAGACCCAGTGATCGCGAAGTGCCTTGAGTTCCTTGACCAGAATTTCAGCATTTACTGCGCGGGTGACGGTGCTCATGGCATTGCTCGGTGTTACAGGTGAATTTGGTAATAGGTTTCTGAGTACGGGGTGAAAGCCCGATAGCTTGACGCCCCCACTGTATATGTACCTTCCACCCAACTCAACGCAAGCTACCAAATCTGCCAATTTGGATAAGTTGAACAGAGATGGGGGGCGAAATGCTAGGGACTTCTGGTTTTCCTTAGGTCAGAACTCCTCACCCCTACAAACGGTCTCAGCCGATAGTGCCTAAAGTAACGGTTATGAGGGCTGATGTTTGGGGCTTTCAAAGGAGAGCGAGGTCGCCCTCCGCCGCTACTTTTAGGGGGGGAAGGCGGCCATGGCAATCCAGCGGAGATTTCGTGCGGCACGTAAATCGTTGTCTGCTGCGCTCGTAGTTTCGATGGTCCTTGGTGCTGTCGACTTTGTCATTGGTCAAACACCGTTGCCGCCACCTGAAGAATCCTCTGAGCCGGCGGCTATCAATCTCATCTCGCAGTTTGATGAGCCTGATTATTTGTCGGACGACAATTACCAAGACGCTCCTGGCGAAATGGTCGAGCAGATGGAACAAGCCCGTGCCCGGCAAGAGCTGCCCGATTTTTTCTACGACACCGATGAATACAACACGTGGGGAGTTGGAGTTCGGCCCATCGCCGATTACGCTCCGCCGGGCTACGAAGCTCGTGATTATCAAGACGCGCCGGGTGTGCCGGAATTCCGCCGAATAACACCGCCACCCATGCCAGAAGCAGGTGACGCCGGTAAAGTTGTTACCCGCGGCATCGTGCCTGGCTCTTTCATGGTACCGGGCACAAACACCTCGTTTCGCCTGCGTGGTTTTGTTCGGCTCGCCACACTCTATGATTTTGATCCCATCGGCGTGCCGGACGCATTCGTGACCAACTCCATCCCCGTGCCGCAGCAAGAGGGCCAGAACGTCAATTTTAGCGCCCGCATCAGTCGGTTCGCGATCGAGTCGTGGACCCCGACAGAATTCTGCGATTGGAATGTTCATACGTTTATTGAAGGCGACTTTTTCAACGGTCTCGGACAGGCCGCGGGTGGCGGTGGTAATCCGTGGCGTTTGCGGCACGCGTTTTTTGATTTTGGTTACTTTCGTTTCGGTCAGCAGAACTCAGTGTTCATGGATGGCACGAACTGGCCAAGCCTTGTCGACTTTCAAGGCCCAAACAGTTGGGTCAATCAACGGCAGCCGTCGGTGCGCATGACATTACCAATCAGAGACGGCATTTATTGGGCCACCAGCGTCGAGCGGCCGTTCTCAGATATCACCACCAACGGACTTGGAACGAATGTGCAAGACGTGCCCGACGTGGCGACCCATCTGCGATTGGAATCGAATGTAGGGCATCTGCAAGCGGCGACGGTGTTGCGAGGAATCGGCTACCGCGAAACGGCCGGCGACACGACCCGAGAAATGGGTGTCGGGGTCAGTGGCAGCGCAGTGCTTCATCCTTGGGCGATTCTGTTGGGCACGGATCCAGTTCACGACGAATGCCCTTCAGGCTTGACGCGAAGCCGGCTTTTGATGATGACCGCGTGGGGCCCGGGCGTAGGGCGGTATGTTAATGATCTTGCCGGCCAAGGTTTTGATGGACAGGTCGATCCGATATCAGGAGATTTTGACCTCGTGGAATCGTTTGGATGGAACGCCAGCTATGAACACTGGTTCAACGAACACTGGCTCACCAACTACACGATCGGTAACGTGAACGTCGACAACGACGCCGATCAACCTGCGGGAACATACGACAACGCGACTTATGTCGCCGCGAGTTTGTGGTGGATTCCAGTCACCCGTATGTCGTTTGGCATCGAATATATGTGGGGCGAACGCGAGAATCTTAACGAACAGTCAGCAGACGCCCAGCGGCTCCACGGGTTGTTTCAATATAACTTTTGATCCTATCGAAGTTGTTTTAATTCGCTTGATTCCAACGCTTCTTGTTGGCCTTGTTGCTTCGCGTTATAAAGCTGGCTGTTTCTGCTGACCAACTCACGGTCTCTATCTTGGACGAACATGACCACTGAACTCGCGCTGGTTCTCGTCCTGCTCGTTGCCGCCATCGTGATGTTCGCAATCAACAAGCCGCGCATGGACGTGGTGGCGTTGATCATGCTGACGGTGTTGCCGTTTACCGGCGTACTCACCATGGGTGAAGCCCTGGCGGGGTTCAGCGATTCGAACATCGTGCTGATTGCGGCGCTGTTTGTCATGGGCGAGGGGCTCGTGAGAACAGGCGTTGCACGAAGATTGGGCGATTGGCTCTCGGCAAAAGCCGGCAGCAGCGAAACACGGCTTGTCGTACTGTTAATGGTCGTCGTCTGCGGACTCGGTGCCACGATGAGTTCAACGGCTGTTACGGCGATTTTTATCCCAGTGGTATTGCGGATCGCTCAAGGTGCCAGCACATCGCCCAGCGGATTGATGATGCCACTGAGCTTCGCAGCACTGATCAGCGGCATGACGACTTTGATCGCGACAGCGCCCAATCTAGTGGTCAATAGCGAGCTGGTACGGCACGGCGAACGGGGATTTCACTTCTTCAGCTTCACACCGTTTGGCGTTCCTATTCTTTTCGCGGGGATCGTTTACATGCTGTTCGCGAGGCATTGGCTTTCGGGAGCAGACAACAATGATAAAGGCGGTTCGCGTAGACAATCACGGCTCGCGGATTGGATCGAGGAATATAAACTCACTGACTACGAACAACGAGTTCGCGTCACAGCAAACTCGTCTCTCATTGACAAGACACTCGGCGAAATGAAGCTTCGCGGCTCCACGGGGGCCAATCTGATTGCCGTCGAAAGGGCAGGCAAGCTTATCCAGCCAACCGCCAGCACGGAACTACAAGTCGGGGATATTCTCTACATCGATATCCGAGTCCCTCATGTGAGCATCGATGAACTACGCCAGAAGTATGCTCTGGAAGCCCTGCCTTTGACAGGTGGGTACTTTTCCGATTTATCACAAGAGATCGGTATGGCGGAAGTCATTATTCCCGCCACGTCGTCGCTACTGGGCAAGACCGTGGCCGAGGTCGATCTTCGCTCTAGTTTTGGGCTGAGTTTGATTGGATTACGACGCGGTGTCGCCGCCGTCGAAGGCGACTTGCGGGACGAGCAGTTCCAAGTCGGCGACACGCTGCTTGTCATCGGGCCTTGGAGGGCGGTTCGCAACGCTCAATCCGACATCAGCGAAATGGTTGTCTTCAATCTGCCGGCGGAGTTTCAGGAAGTCCTTCCCGTTCAGGGAAAGGCCTTCCACGCGACGGCTTGCCTGCTATTAGTGGTCGGACTGATGGTGAGCGGCGCTGTTCCCAATGTTCAGGCCGCCCTCCTAGGGTGCCTGCTGATGGGCGCGATCGGATGCGTGGACCTCAACAGCGCGTATCGATCCATCGACTGGAAAACGATTGTCTTAATCGTCGGCATGTTGCCGTTCTCGATTGCTTTGGATCGTACAGGCGGAGTCGATATGGCTGCTGATGGATTGATGAATCTCATCGGTGGCGCGGGCCCACGGGTCGTGCTGGCCACGCTCTTCGCGATCACGGCCATATTGGGGATGTTTATTTCAAACACGGCAACCGCCGTTCTGATGGCGCCAATCGCGATTACCGTGGCAGGCGAATTGAACGCCTCGCCCTATCCGTTCGCCATGATTGTTGCGCTAGCCGCTTCGACGGCGTTTATGACCCCGGTTTCATCACCGGTTAACACGTTGGTGGTGACGCCGGGCAACTATACATTTGGGGATTTCATCCGAGTTGGCGTTCCGTTCAGCTTGATTGTGCTAGTGGTCAGCATCATAATGGTCCCCTGGCTACTTCCCCTTTAACACGAAGCAGCTTTCTTTTCTCGAAAGGGCGTAGAATGGGTCAGCCAGAACAGGCTTCGAAGTCGTTCATGCAGAAGATTCTGGATGTCGTCGAGGCGGTTGGTAACAAAGTCCCGCACCCCGTCATTATCTTTTTGATTTTGATCGCGATCGTTATCGCCCTTTCACATATCCTTTATGTGTCGGGAGCTAATGTTACTTATCAGGCGATTGTTCCCGATGCAGTCGATGAAACTCAAACCGACGTTGTTGAGTACGACACGGGTACGAATGTTACCTACGGTACTGTCGATGAACGGTCATATACGATTGAGGAACGGACCGTTAGAGCTCGCAGCCTGCTGAATTCCGAAGGGATTCGTTTCATCTATTCGTCGATCATTCCCAGCTTTATGGGATTTACCGCGGTCGGACTGATGATCGTGGCGATGGTCGGAGCTGGCGTCGCCGAAGAGGCGGGCCTTGTTAACGCTCTCATTCGAAAACTGGTGATCATCTCGCCTCGCGGGGCACTCACCTACATTCTGGCGTTCGTCGGCATCGTTTCGAGCATCGCCGCCGACGCTGGATACCTGGTTTTGATTCCTCTAGCAGGAACAGCATTCCTGAGCGTTGGCAGACATCCACTAGCCGGCTTGGCCCTCGGATTTGCCGCCGTCGCAGGAGCGTTTACCGTCAACATGTTGATCAAGCCACTCGACGCCGTGCTCGTGGAATTCACCAACGACGCGATCCATCTGGTCGATCCGGAAGCTTCCATCGGATTGGCTTCCAACCTGTGGTTTTCGTGCGCGTCGGTCGTTTTCCTGACGTTTATTGTGGCGTTCATCACCGAACGGATGATAGAACCCCGCCTTGGTGCCTACCAGGGTGAGAAGCCCAAGGAAGAAGGAGGCAAGCTTTCGAAGGATGAATCGCGAGGCTTGAAGTACGCGTTTCTTGGTTTGGTTGCCGCGCCAGTCACCAAAAACAGTACCATAATCAGTGCGATCAAGCCGTT
>QQTW01001298.1_pt1 | contig 17333 bp, 15 predicted proteins | sample 1904831 | NCBI WGS metagenome assembly QQTW01 (sample SAMN09435610, study PRJNA476489) | Subsurface metagenome, whole genome shotgun sequencing project. | reverse complement strand
ACGGTTTCATCTGGTAAATTCGCCATGCAGCTACTGGGTACTTTGTCAGGGCTTGCCCCAAGTACCGCCCTCGCATTTCACTAAACGCTCAAGCGTGGCAATATCTTGCTGATTTCGTGAAGCGCGGATTTGCTTTTCCCCGCCGATGTTGAGCAGTTCCATCTCCAAACGTTTCAGATAAGCCTGCTGCTCCTCAGTGCCATATTTGCTTGTACTCAAAGCCTCCACGTTTTTTAGAAAAGAATTCTGCCTATCAAAGTCAAACATCTTGCCAAGGGAACTCACCACATAAAGCTGTTCTGGACGAGCTGTTTGCACCAGATGGCTGATAGGCTGACTGAGGATTGCCTCTTGTTGTAGCGCGGATTTGCTCTGCAACCAAGCCTCCGAAGTGGATATCGGTAGATCAATTGATTTTTCATCTACCTTAGCAAAGGCATGGGCTTCAGCATAAGCAACTTGTCCGTCTTTGTTGTAATCCGCAGAAGCAACTGTCTTACTCATACGATCGCGTCCACTCAAACCAGCAAAGAAACTAGAACTGTAGTCACGATAATCGGCTTCGTTCACCTCTGGGGTACAACCAACCGAAGGTAGAGTGCTAACGGTGGCAAAGAAACCGCAACGAGTCTGGAGCGCCACAGGATTTTTGGGGTCGCCACTCTTATAGATAAAATTAGCGAAGGAACCAGAAAAGCACTGAGCCATCATTGCCACAACGGGAGTCTGTTGAGGTATCTGATCCAGCATCTGAGCCAGCTGCTTCACACTCAGCTGTTGATCGTTCCACAAGTAAAGGGAATTGTTATTCAGGTCTTGTTTGTTCTTTCCCCCATGTCCAGTGAAGTAGAAAAATAGGGGCTTACTGAAGTTCTGCTGTACTATCTGCTGGAAGTAGCGCTGCAAGTTATTGAGAGTGGCAGCACCTTTAAGGTTGGGAATCTCTGGAGCTTTAAACTGCTGTTGTTGCTGGTTATCGATATAGCGAACGGTGGCTTGTCCATCGTTACCGTTTGCAAAGAAAATGGACGCATCTTTCTCTGGCTTATACCCTATTATACGGAGAACGCGCTGAAAATAAAGCACATTCTTCTCTAGAGCGATCTCGTTGTAAGAAGGCGCACCACCACCACCCACAACCAAGAAATTGGGTGACAATTGACTTTGTTGACAAAAAGCTGGGTGTTTCGCTATACGCGAGTTGTGAGTAGCAGTGTTCACTGGGAGTGGCGATTGGATTAGCAGCCCACATGCGAAAATATATAAGAACCGACGAACCCGTGAATAATTTTTCATGGTAAAATAGATCACATAATTATCTGTTATTAGCTCCAACTCCTAATCCGCAACCAAGCATCTATTAACTTCTACCCATTACCCCACACCCTAACACCTAGCCGCCTTTATCCTAGTCTTAGGGAACCTGTTAAAACTGATGTCTTACGAGCCGCTACACCACAAATATCGCCCCCAGACCTTTGCCGATCTAGTGGGTCAAGAGGCGATCGCCACCACCCTCACCAACGCGATTCGCACCTCAAAAATTGCCCCTGCCTATTTGTTCACTGGTCCCAGAGGCACCGGCAAGACTTCTAGCGCTCGGATTCTAGCGAAGTCCCTCAATTGCCTCAAAAGCGACAAGCCGACAGAGCAACCCTGCGGCGGGTGTGAAGTCTGTAAGGGAATTACCAATGGTTCCACTCTAGACGTAATTGAAATCGACGCCGCCAGCAACACAGGCGTTGATAACATCAGAGAGCTTATAGAACGCGCTCAATTTGCCCCCGTTCAGTGCCGCTATAAGGTTTATGTGATCGACGAATGTCATATGCTAAGTACTGCGGCGTTCAATGCCCTACTGAAAACATTAGAAGAGCCACCTGATCGCGTCGTATTTGTCCTAGCTACAACTGACCCGCAGCGAGTTTTACCAACGATCATCTCTCGGTGCCAACGGTTCGACTTTCGCAGAATACCGCTGGAGGCGATGGTGGCTCATTTGCGGAATATTGCCACCAAAGAAAACATCAACATTGCCCAAGAAGCAGTACAGCTGGTAGCTCAAGTGTCTCAGGGAGGATTGCGGGATGCCGAAAGTCTCCTCGATCAGTTGAGTTTATTCTCAGGTCAAGTAACAGTAGAGCGAATCTGGGATTTAGTTGGCTCCTGTTCCGAGCCAGACTTGATAGCGTTGTTACAGGCGATCGCCCACAACAACCCCGAAGCCGTTCTTGATCGCGCCCGTACGATCATGGATCGGGGTCGAGAACCTCTCAATGTCCTCCAAAATCTCGCTGGTTTCTACAGAGACTTGCTCATTGCCAAAACTGCACCCAAGCGCAATGATTTAGTTGCCGTCACACCCCCTACCTGGAAAGCGCTATGTGAAGCAGCCTTACTCTGGGAAGTTCCCAACATTTTGACTGGACAACAGCACCTCGCAAAAAGCGAAGTCCAAATTAAAAACACCACTCAGCCTCGCCTGTGGTTGGAAGTCACACTTCTAGGCTTGTTACCAGCGGCAAATATAGCTCCTCTGTCAACGCTTGGTGTTCAGCCTGTATCACCTTCTAAAGAAGGCATCCAGCGGCAGGCTGTTGATACCTCTACAGGCAATAACACAAAAGCCCAGAAGCAGACACCATCAGCTCAAACGGCAAGTGCTACAGAAAATTCCCAACCAATTCAACGGGAAAATCCGCAACCTACCCTAGATGAAAACGCTCGCACCTCTCGCCCAATTCCAGAACCAGTTGCTGTTGAACCCAGTCCATCAATTTCTGTAGCAAATTCTACTTCAGATACACCACAGGAACAATGGCAACAGGTCCTCACCAATCTCCAGCCAATGTCAACGCGAGAGCTACTGCGTCAAATGGGTCATCTTATCGAGTTTGATGGTACTGTTGCCCGCGTTGGTATGAAATCGCAAATGTGGTGTGACAAAGTTAAAGCCTACCTGCCAAACATTAGAGCAGCTTTTCAAGAAACCTTCAAGTGTGAAGTGGAGGTGAGACTAGAATTAGCAAAGCCTAACCAGACTAAAACTTCTCGTATTAAGGAGCCGCGTGAGCAATCGCCCCTACCGCAGGTAACACCAACCGCTACGGCTAGGGCTACTGCCACTTATCCTCAAGCTGAGCCCGCAGTAAACCAACTCACAGCGACTTCATTTGCTCAGACACAGGTATTAACCTCTCCGGTTGTAATGACCGTAAGCCAAACCCAACCGGAAGCCAACAATGTTTTAGAATTGCCTGCTACAGACCTCCCGACTGCTACGACCTCTATTGAGGGGGAAGAAGATGAAGTTGCGATCGCAGCAGCCCAAAGTCTCGCCAATTTTTTCAAGGGCGAGGTTGTCGCGTCCAAAGATGACCCAGGCTTCTCCCAACCTATCCCCATAACAACAGACCTACCGTCGCCTTCTCCTTCTGAGTTGGACAGTGCCGACCTTGGTGCTGACGAAGACGATATCGAGTTTTAATCTTTACCTTGATGCACGGTTTTAATCCATTTGAGCCGCTTTGGTCGTACTGACATGCGGGCAGTGGTACTGGTCATCACTACCAACCAGTGGAGCATATATATAGTGCCGCGCAGCGTCTGAAGCAATATCACAAAAAATGTAGAAACGCGAAATTTCTGATCACGACGAGTCTGCCTCAGACCAATAAACATCCAGATCATTGACAGAGACATCGCTAAACCAGTAAACGGACTGAGCACTGGGGGACGCGCGCGAATTATTGCCATCACTAAGTCCGGCACCTGAGCTGTTGGCAAAATGTATTGAATCAGCCAAAAGATGAATAAGTCCCAAGTTTTCCTAGCGCCCATCCGATTGTTGATAATCAGTTGCCAGTAATCCAAATAGCGCTGATATCCACCTTCCGCCCAACGATTGCGCTGATGCCATAAAGCGATCGCACTTGTTACGCCCTCTTCTTCCACTGCTGGGTAGCAGAGACACTCAGTATCCCATTGATCCAAATGTAAGCGCAAAGTGAGATCCAGATCATCTGTAATTGTTTCCTCATTCCAAGCGCCACAATGCTTCAAAGCTGAACGCCTAACAAACTGACCGTTGCCCCGCAGTTCACCGATGCCACCAATAGCAATCCGCTGCTGCTGTACATATGTATCTAGGGCCATCTCTGCTTGCTGACCCTGAGTCCAAAAATTCTCGGCAGCGTTTGCGATCACTTTTCGCACTTGCACCGCCCCTACCTTTTCTCGTTCAAACAGCGGTAGCACCCGCAGCAGCAAGTCTGGCGGCACCTGAGCATCTGCATCAAATACTGCCAAAATTTCTCCCTGTGTCAGTGGTAACACCTGATTCAGTGCCCCTGATTTTCCCCCACTTGCTCCAGCCGACCGCCGTAGCACCTTCAACTGCTTGTGTTTTTGAGCCAGTTCTGCCAACAATAGCGGCGTTTTGTCGCTGCTGTCATCGTCAATTACCCAGAGTTCATATCGTTCATCTGGGTATTCCTGGCTACACAATGTCTTGATCAAGTTGCCAATGACGGCTTCCTCATTTTTCGCCGCCACTAGCAGGGAGACGTATGGATAATCTGTGAGGTCATTTGACATTGGTTTTAGCTCGCAGCGGGGTCGAGCGAACACCATACGCAGGGCGTGAATCCCAAACATAGTGGTTAGGCCAAGTACAAACCAAGAACCCCAAGAAACTAAATGGAGGCCGATCGTGCCACTCCAGACAATTGACAAAACAACCGCCGCTTTACGTCTACGACCCTTATTGCACGATTGTAGAGACTTGGCAGACCAGGTCTCTACCACTGACTCCTCTTCAGAGGAGTCAGATAACAGACTGATCGCATCAAGCTCGCTATAAGAATCGTTTTCGGGCCAGGAATTCGCTGGCATAAGTTAGTTGATTCAACCACCAGTTATTTGTCTACACCCACAAGAAAGCTGGGAATCTAAACTCAGCTTCCAGAAAGCCAGTGCTACTTCATTGTACCCGACATAGTTGGACTTCTTAGCACTGGCCTCAAGGGAGCAGGGGGGCGGGGGAGCGGAGGAGCAGGGGAGCAGGGGGGCAGGGGAGCAGGGGAGCAGGGGAAGAAAACAGTATGTATGTAGCTCTCCATTCAGTTTTTGGGAATACTAGGCGTAGAAAACAAGGGGCTCCAGGTTTCCCCAGTGATAAAAGAGGCGCACTCTTAGCACGGTAAACAGGGGAAAAATTGTTCGGAAAAGCTGTCTGGATGTAAATTCTCCCCCGCTCCCCCGCTCTTACTCAACTAAGGAATATCAAAATATGTCTCTCGAGCAACTACAGCCTGCCAATCAGATAGATGTAAGGGTCTATATACCCTACTTCCAGGGCAACAAGCGGAATATTTTACCCTTAGCCATTAGCCTCTATCAAAAAGGAGTTCTGGAGGGAGAGCGCAAGATTGAAGCCAGTGATAGTATTCCGTTTGTATCTACCTGGAATGTCTCAACTTTACCCGCAGACCTCATCCGTTGTCGGATGCAGTTTAATGGCAACGCGGAGCTGAGTTATGAAATCATGATGGCAAGTGCGGAGTTGGTCGATTTTTTAATTGATGTCATCTCGAATTTTAAGCGCACTCGTCTCACCGATTTTTCTAAAGCGTTTTACCAAAAACTGCTACGTGTAGATGAGTAAGTCGAATTCAAAGCAGCGGGTCCGACCTAAAATATTCGACTTAAAATAGGAGAGAAGCCGACATTCGGTTTCAATGTTGAATTAGGAGTGAGTGTGTGCCTTCATCCGCTAAATATTTGCTGATTGGATCAACCGAGGCCTACAGTGGTAAGTCCGCAACTATACTGGGCTTATCTCATCAGCTTCAGCAAAAAGGACTGGATATTGCCTACGGAAAACCTTTGGGTAACTTTTTGGGTGAATCCAAAGCAGCAGTCGTAGAGGCGGATGTCCAGTTCGTGACCCAGGTCCTCAAACTGCCTGAAAACCGACTGCTCCCAACACTCCTGGCTTTGGATGAAGCAACTATCCGAAAACGCCTAAGCGGAAAAGACCAGACTAACTATCGACAGAGAACAGCTCAGTATCTACAAAAAATGCTGGGAGGAGATTTGGTATTGTTAGAAGGTCCCGGTGACTTGGAAGAAGGCAGCTTATTTGACTTATCTTTGCTCCAAATAGCTGAGGAAGTGGATGCCAAAGTTCTTTTGGTAGCTCGCTACAAATCGATTCTATCGGTTGAGGTGCTGTTGTCTGCCAAGCAGCAACTGGGCGATCGCCTGATTGGTGTTCTGATCAACGATATTCCTGCCGAACAACTAGAAGTTGTTGATACTGAAGTACGCCCGTTTCTAGAGCGCCAAGGCATTCCGGTGCTGGGACTACTGCCAAAAAATGACTTGCTGCGGAGTGTCAGCGTTGAAGAACTGGTAGACCAGCTGCATGCAGAAGTACTCTGCCGCTCGGATAGATTGGATCTAATGGTGGAAAGCCTGGCGATTGGAGCAATGAATGTCAACGCGGCGCTAAAGTACTTCCGCAAGCGACGCAATATGGCAGTGGTGACAGGGGGCGATCGTGTAGAAATCCAGCTAGCTGCCTTGGAAAGCTCCACCCAATGCCTGATCCTGACTGGACAACTGCCACCACCTCCCTTTATCCTTACCAAAGCTGAAGATCTAGAAATTCCAATTTTGTCGGTTGACCTCGATACCCTGACAACAGTGGAAATTGTTGATCGCACCTTTGGTCAAGTCCGTCTGCACGAACCCATTAAAGTGCAGTGCATTCGCGATCTGATGAACACGCATTTTGATATTGACCGGTTATTGTCTCAACTGGGCTTAAGTGCAGCAGTAGCACTATCATAATCATCTGTTCGTGCTTTGTACACTCTGTCTGCTAAGATAACTGGGTTGTTTATATCTACTATCGTCTTTGAGTCAGTCCATAGACCTACCCAAGGTCGATACATTAGCCCAAGAACTGGCGACGATCCAGCAAACAGGTGCCAAGCGCATTGCTTTACTGGGTTCACGTCATGTCCCCCTTACTCATCAGCATCTCATCGAAATGATGAGCTATGCTCTGGTTCTATCCGGCAACCGTCTTATCACCTCTGGCGCAACCGGTGCTAACTCAGCTGTCATTCGGGGTGCCATGCGGGCTGACCCCAATTTGTTGACGGTAATTCTGCCCCAGAGCTTGGAGAGACAACCACAAGAGTCGCGCCAGCAACTAGAACAGGTAATGCATTTAGTAGAAAATGCCAGTAATGATCAGATGTCCCTAGCAGAAGCCAGCTCTCTTTGCAATCAGGAGATTGTCTCCCGTTGTCAACAACTGGTCTGCTTTGCCTTCCATGACAGCCGCACCCTGTTGAAAACTTGCCAAGAGGCAGAGGATCAACGGAAAGTGGTTACACTGTTTTACTTTGACTAGTAAAAAATGAATTCACAACTGCCAACCCCTACCATTTTCCTGTACTGTATAGCCGCTGCCGCGCTACTAATTTATCTTCCCTTTCTGGTTGTGAGTTATGCTCGTGTGCGCGTGGGGTTCGACATCGCTGCTCCCCGCGCTATGTTCGATAAATTGCCGCCCTATGCCCAGAGAGGTACTTGGGCGCACCAGAACTCGTTTGAAGCCTTCATGATTTTTGCGGCAGCGGCACTGATGGCATATGTAACGGGTTTAGATTCAACTGTCGCAATTGGAGCCGCCCTCACGTTTGTAGTAGCTCGCATACTCTACTCTGTTTTTTACATTGCGAATGTACCCTTGTTGCGATCGCTGATGTGGGCTATCGGCACCGGTTGCTCTGGTATCTTACTTGTCCTAAGTGTAATGCAAGCTGGTAGTTCTTCTATATCGCTTTAAGCTGACCGCTAAATTTTAAATATATTGGTTTAAAGATAACCCCACTTCCGCTCATGGCCTCCACTTATTCCTTCGACATTGTGAGTGACTTTGACCAGCAAGAACTAGTCAACGCCGTCGATCAAACAGTACGGGAAATCAAAAGCCGCTACGACCTCAAAGATACTAAGACCACTGTAGAGTTAAGTGAGGAAGCTATCACAATTAATACCGACAGTGAGTTCAACTTAGACGCTGTTCACACCGTTTTACAGTTGAAAGCCGCTAAACGCAACCTTTCACTCAAGATCTTTGATTACGGCAAAGTCGATTCAGTCAGTGGCAACCGTATTCGCCAAGAAATCAAGCTCAAAAAAGGCATCAGTCAGGAAATCGCTAAGCAAATTAGCAAGTTGATTCGAGACGAGTTCAAAAAGGTACAAGCCTCGATTCAGGGAGACGCCGTCCGTGTTTCTAGTAAAACCAAAGACGACCTCCAAACAGTCATGCAACGCTTGAAAGAAGACGATTGGCCAGTTGCGCTGCAATTTACTAACTATCGTTAGAGTTGGTGCTTGGCAACGAACTGGGCGAATACTGGCTTCGTCCACTAAGTTCAATTGACAAGAAGTAAGCCAAAACCGCGGTAGGCAGTTCCCTCTCCGCAAGTCCCATTGGCAGGTGCCATACTCCTACCAATTAAATAATGTTGAGGAGTTCAGACTATCCCTACATCAGAACAAAAAACACAGTGCTATATATTGTGCTGCTGGTTTACTAAGTTCTACTTGTCTATCAACATTGTTCGCATAGATGAACGAACAGGCAATGTATTTTTCCTGGCAGGCGAAGAGAATATCATAGAGATATACCCTAACGGACGGTGGAGGTACATAGGATGAGTAAGCCTAATTTTCAAGCAATGAACCAGAAAGAATTGCACAATTACGTTCTTGCTCATCGGGATAACCAGGAAGCTTTTTATGCTTATGTAGATAAGCTACACGCAGAAGGGAATTGGATTGAAATGCCTCCATTAAAGTCATTGCAGGATTTAGAAAATTATCCTGAATTCCTCGAGCGTTTTCGTGGTGGCTCCAAGTCGTGAGACAAAGTAGTCTGATTAAGTTAGTGCGGGGCAATCGTTGCTAAAGCCATACGTTTATTGTAAGACGGTTGTTGCTGCTTTCCTTAAGGACACGCGAGCGCTTGGCTTGTTAGCGGTTCGTCACCTCGATCGTGGGAGTTTCTAGCACAATTCCCCAGAAGAATCTTTCTCCTAAAGCATTAATGGCTGTTGCCGCTCAGGCGCTTTATGAAGCCAAACATGCAAGAAATCTTGCCATATATCAGGATATAGCAGCGCTCTCCCCCAAACTGAAAAAATTTTGGAGAATATACTATAAGCTGATCATCTAAAGCCTAACCTAAATCACTATTGAGCAACGTTTATGACTAGCTCCTTCCTGACTCACCTCCAGAGCCCCAAGCGCCCTGTCATTGTCTTTGATGGCGCAATGGGTACTTCACTCCAAACGCAAAACCTGACTGCAGAAGACTTTGGTGGGCCGCAATACGAAGGCTGTAACGAGTACCTAGTATATACCAAGCCAGAGGCGGTAGAAAAGGTGCACCGGGACTTTTTGGCGGTGGGAGCGGATGTGATTGAAACTGATACCTTCGGTGCTGCATCAATCGTGCTGGCAGAGTATGACCTGGCAGATCAGGCATACAACTTGAATAAGACAGCAGCCGAACTAGCGAAGCGTGTAGCAGCTGAATTCTCTACCCCAGAAAAACCCCGATTTGTCGCCGGTTCAATAGGACCAACCACAAAGCTACCAACGCTGGGTCATATTGACTTTGACACAATAAAGGCATCTTTTGCAGAGCAGGCAGAGGGGCTGTATGACGGCGACGTGGATTTATTTATTGTGGAGACTTGTCAAGATGTGCTGCAAATCAAAGCGGCGCTGAGTGCGATTGAAGAAGTCTTTCAACGTAAAGGGGAACGGCGACCAGTCATGGTGTCGATCACGATGGAAACCACTGGCACAATGCTGGTGGGCTCGGATATCAACGCGGCGCTGACAATCTTGCAGCCTTACCCAATTGACATTCTTGGTCTAAACTGTGCCACCGGACCAGATCGCATGGCAGAGCATATTCGCTATCTGTCGGCTCATTCCCCGTTTGTGGTTTCTTGCATCCCCAATGCCGGTCTTCCAGAGAATGTTGGCGGTAATGCTCACTACCGACTAACACCAATGGAATTGCGGATGGCGCTGATGCACTTTGTCGAAGATTTGGGCGTCCAGGTAATTGGTGGCTGTTGTGGCACACGACCGGATCATATTCAACAATTGGCAGAGATTGCCCAAACCTTGAAGCCCAAAGACCGGCAACCCAGCTTTGAGCCTGCTGCAGCATCGATTTACAGCGCCCAGCCCTATGATCAAGACAATTCATTCTTGATTGTGGGAGAACGGCTGAATGCTAGTGGTTCCAAGAAGTGCCGCGACCTACTGAATGCGGAAGATTGGGATGGACTGGTGGCTTTGGCGAAGTCACAAGTCCGGGAAGGAGCGCATGTTCTAGATGTGAACGTAGATTATGTGGGGCGCGATGGTGTGCGAGATATGCACGAACTCGTGTCCCGCCTTGTGACTAATGCAACGCTGCCGCTCATGCTAGACTCGACAGAATGGGAAAAGATGGAGGCGGGGCTGAAGGTAGCTGGCGGTAAGTGCCTGCTGAACTCGACGAACTATGAAGATGGGGAACCCCGATTTCTAAAATTGCTGGAGTTGGCGCGTCATTATGGGGCAGGGGTAGTAATTGGCACGATTGATGAAGATGGGATGGCGCGGACAGCAGAGAGAAAGTTTGCGATCGCACATCGTGCCTATCATCAAGCTGTTGAATTTGGTATTCCACCCTATGAAATCTTTTTTGATCCCCTAGCCCTGCCTGTCTCCACCGGCATTGAAGAAGATCGAGCCAATGGCAGCGCCACAATTGCAGCCATCCGGCGGATCAGACAGGAACTACCTGGTTGTCACATCATTTTAGGCGTTTCTAATATTTCCTTCGGGCTGAACCCAGCAGCGCGACTCGTCCTAAATTCCATGTTTCTGAACCTGGCGATAGAAGCAGGAATGGATGCAGCGATTATCAGCGCCAGTAAAATCTTACCCTTGGCGAAGATTGACCCCCAACATCAAGAAGTCTGCCGTCAACTGATTTTTGACGAGCGGCGATTTGAGGGAGATGTCTGTGTTTATGATCCCCTGACAGAACTCACCACGCTGTTTGAAGGAGCTACTACAAAGCGCGATCGTAGCCTTGATGAAAGCATGTCAGTGGAAGAACGGCTTAAGCGTCACATCATTGATGGTGAGCGCATTGGTCTTGATGAACAACTGACAAAAGCCCTAGAAAAATATCCCCCCCTGGATATCATCAACACTTTCCTGCTCGATGGGATGAAAGTGGTGGGAGAATTGTTCGGATCCGGGCAGATGCAACTACCTTTCGTGTTGCAATCAGCTGAAACCATGAAGGCTGCTGTTGCTTACTTAGAGCCACTTATGGAGAAGAAAGACGGTGCCAATAATGCCAAAGGAACGGTGGTAATTGCCACAGTCAAAGGAGATGTTCACGATATTGGTAAAAATCTCGTGGATATCATTTTGTCTAACAACGGCTACAAGGTAATCAACCTGGGTATTAAACAGCCGGTGGAAAATATTATCGATGCTTACGAACAGCATAAAGCTGATTGCATTGCCATGAGTGGTTTGCTGGTAAAATCTACTGCCTTTATGAAGGAAAACCTAGAGGTATTTAACCAACGTGGCATTACGGCACCGGTGATTTTAGGCGGTGCCGCTCTCACTCCTAAATTTGTGAATGAAGATTGTCAAAATACCTATAACGGTAAGGTAGTTTACGGCAAAGATGCCTTCTCTGACTTGCACTTTATGGATAAGTTGATGCCAGCGAAGGCAGACAGTAATTGGAACGATCAGCAGGGGTTTTTAGATGGATTAGCCGATGCTCAGGTGGCAAATGGTCACAAATCTAGCAGTGAAGTAGGAGAAGAATCTCAGACGACTTCAGAGCAAGCTGAACCTGCAGTAGTAGACACGCGTCGTTCAGAGGCGGTTGCTGTCGATATTGAGCGCCCAATACCGCCTTTCTGGGGAACTCAACTGTTGCAGGGTGCTGATATTTCGTTGGAGGAGTTGTTTGGGTATCTGGATTTGCAGGCTTTAATTGTGGGGCAGTGGCAGTTCCGCAAGCCAAGAGAGCAGTCTAAAGAAGAGTATGATGCTTTCTTGTCTCAAACGGTCTATCCCATTTTGGAACAATGGAAGCAGCGAATCGTTGATGAGCAGTTGTTGGAGCCTAAAGCGATTTATGGGTATTTCCCTTGCCAGTCTGAGGGGAATTCTTTGTATGTTTATGATCCGGAGGCAGGGGACCGCCAAGACGCCGAGAGCGCCAAGGAAATTGCTTTGTTCGAGTTTCCTCGGCAGCGATCGCTACGGCGTCTTTGTATTGCTGATTTTTATGCGCCTAAGGAATCAGGCATTTTGGATGTGTTTCCGATGCAGGCGGTGACTGTGGGGGATGTTGCCACTGAGTACGCTAAGAAGCTGTTTGAAGCTCATCAGTACTCTGACTATCTCTATTTCCACGGCATGGCGGTGCAGATTGCAGAAGCTTTGGCAGAATGGTTACACACCCGGATTCGACGGGAATTGGGGTTTGGTGGTGAGGAGCCAAATAATCTTCGGGATGTTTTGGCTCAACGGTATCGCGGCTCTCGGTACAGTTTTGGTTATCCCGCTTGCCCAAATATTCAGGATCAGTACAAGTTGATCGAGTTGTTGGGGAGCGATCGCATTAACTTGTATATGGATGAAAGCGAACAACTCTATCCTGAACAGTCAACTACTGCGATTATTACCCATCACCCAGCAGCTAAGTACTTCAGTGCTTAATTCTGCTTAAAAATGAAAGAAGTCAGGAGTACTTATAACTCCTGACTTCTTCTCTAAAGAATACCTTTTTACTGGTCCTATAAATCTATATTCGATTTTTGCAGACCAAAGCTTTAAGAGTGATTACTACGAGGGCTGCGGGCTCCGGCAGCGGACCCAACCAGCGAAGCTATTAAACCTAGTAAGGAACCAAAGAAAAACCCCCACAATCCCCTAGCAGCCCCTTCTGCAATTGAACGGGCCTGATCAGCACTCACGTTAGGTGCTCTGTTTGGTAAATCTACTGTGCCCTGTTGGATCTGGTTGGCAACATCCCCAGCATTTGACGCTAGAACACCAAAAGCACCCGATACTCCACTTGCCAAGAGCCAGGAGCTAAGTGCCAGAGTTGTTGCCCAGAGGATCGTGCCGTTCAGAAGGGCTGTACTGCGATTCATAGGTCCGCAGGAGTAAGCTGTAATCCAGCCGCCTAAGAATAAGGAAATCAACAAACTTACAATTGACCAAATTCCAACACCGGTACCAACTTCACCTGCATTGGATCTGGGTGCACCTGAGTCTGAAAGGAAGCTTGAACCAATAGCTGCACCCAACGAGCTTAGTAGCAGTTGAGATACTAACGCAACCACAAGACCTGAAAATATTGGCCCCCATCTTACGCGATCATGATAGTCAGTCACTCTGCCTACAACAGCAGGCTCAACAATCATATCGTCTACTGGTCGATTTGCGTATGACATAATCTATTTACTTTCCTCACAGTCCCTTAATTATTGACAGTTTTTTATCCAGCAGTATTCATGCTTGAGTCTCAATTGAACTAGAAATTTTTGCTCCGTGTATCTATCACTGGAAGTAAATGGTCTATCTGCCTTTGGGAGTAAACTAAATAAGTGAAGTTTGAAAAGTCTAAGACAACTTTGCTTTGAATTCACCTCTGATTCATCAACCCTTTATTTAAATAAATTCCTTTCCTTCCTTGGCGCTCTTGGCGTCTCGGCGGTCACAAAAAACTAACGGATCTTAACAGCAGTTCCTGTGGCAGTAATAAGCAATAGAACACCTGACTGATCAACGTTAATTGTGCCGGTATCAAGTTCGATTCCAATAACAGCATTGGCACCCAAACGCAGAGCCCGTTGTTCTAGTTCTGAGAGTGCATCCCTCTGTCCACGCTCAAACACGCGCTCATAACTACCAGTACGACCACCAATAATATCTCGAATCCCAGCAAAAAAATCCCGAAGGGCATTGGTACCGTAGACTACTTCAGCTGTCACAATGCCTAAATAAGCTTCAACAACGGCTCCTTGAATAACATCAGTTGTTGTTAAAATCATTGTTTATACTCTTGATGCTACAGCGAGACTAGTGTACAAAACTCACGCACCAGTTCCCAAATGCAACTATTCCTGATTTAATGTACAAGCAATCGTAGCACCTTAAAATAAATTGCCGAAATATTTGAGAAAATTGACCGTGCAGAAGCAGATGTTATTGGTAGTTAGCGTATCGCTGTTAGGAGGACTAGCCGCCATGATGCCACCTATGGCTCAGGCTCAGCTACTGATGGCGCAAAGTACGGGTAATTTAACGAGTGTCTCCTACCAAAGGAGTTATCAGTTGCATAAATTGCTGACTCAAGGGCGTAGGCTAGTGGAAACTGGGAACTTCTCTGGCGCGATCGCTCTTTATCAACAGGCAGCTACACTGGAGCCAAAAAATCCCCGTATTTTTTCTGGCATAGGCTACTTACAGGCACGTCAAAGAAATTTTCCAGCGGCGGCGGCGTCTTATCAAAAGGCTGTTGCCCTCGATCCTAACAATGCCAATTTTCACTATGCGCTGGGGTATATTTTAGGGAATTTGGGAGACAATGCTGGTGCAGCAGCGGCGTACCGGCGTACCGTCGAGCTGGATAGCAACAACCTTAATGCCTATCTAGGACTTGGTGTAGCGCTGTTGCGCCAGGGAGACTACAAAGGCGCTATAGAGTCATACCAGCAAGTACTGGCTCGCCAGCCCAGAAATGCTAGTGCCCATGAATTGATGGGTACAATGTTAATGCAGCAGGGGCGCTTTCAAGAAGCGATCGCGGCACTTCAAGAGGCAGCAAAACTGGCTCCTAACAATAGCAGTGTGCTTTTGAACCTGGCAGCCTCTTGGGTGAGTCAGAACAATGTTACCGCTGCGTTAATGACTTTGAAACGAGCTGCCTGGCTAGATCCGGGTAATGTTAAAGTCCACTTGCAGATAGGCAAAATCCTAACATCTCAGAAAGACTTCAAAGGTGCGCTAGAGGCTTACAAGCAGGCTTTGTTTGTGGAACCCAAGTTAGTCCTAGCACAAGCGGCTATCGGGGAAATTTTGCTGACCCAGCAGCAGTTTATGCCTGCGATTACTACCTATCGTCGGCTGATTGACCTATCTCCTCAGGACGCGGACGCTTACTATAACTTGGGAATAGCGTTGCAGGGAATAAAACAAAATCAAGAGGCGATCTCAGCTTTAAACCGCGCCAGAGACCTCTACAAGCGTCAGGGCAAAACAGAGAAGGTGCAACAAGCCGAAGCCTTGCTGCGGGAACTGGCTCAGTAATCAGTCGAGTCGGCGTCCTGTAAGTTCCACGAAAATATCTTCCAGGTTGGAAGGGCGCACCATCATGCCTGTTTTATCCGATTGCTGGTCGAGGTAGGCGTTAGCTTGTTCCAAGTTGGGGAAAAAGAGATATTCCCAGCGCTCGCCCACTTGCTTCATCACTAAGCCTTGACCATGATCAGAGCGCAATTGTTGTAGCGTTCCTAAAGAAATCAACTTGCCACTATCCATAATGCCAATACGGTCACACAAATACTCGACCTCATCCATGTAGTGCGTCGTCAGCAGCATCGTCATCCCCTGCTTATTGAGGTCAAGGATAATCTCCCAAAGCCGTCGCCTAGTCTGAGGGTCTAGTCCGACAGTTGGCTCATCCAAAAACAGGATTTTAGGTTGATGTAAGAGTGCTCTGGCAATTTGCAACCGGCGCTTCATCCCCCCGGACAACGTTTTTACCAAATCGTCTCGCCTGTCTATTAATTCCACATACTCCAGCCATTGATTAATCAGTTGCTGCCGCTGCGGATTGGGAATATGGTGTAATCGCCCATGCAGTTCCATATTTTCCCATGTGGATAGATCTCCATCAACACTGGTTTGCTGCAACACCACCCCAATAGATTGTTTCGCCTGCAACGGTTGCCGTACCACATCAAACCCAGCTACTTCCATTCGACCCTGTGAAGGCTTCGTTAGGGTAGTTAGCATCCGAATCGTAGTAGATTTACCTGCCCCATTCGGTCCAAGTAGACCAAACATCTCCCCTGCCCGAATCGTAAATGAGAGACCATTGACGACAGGGATGTTGTTGTAAATCTTGTGGACGTTTTCTAGCAATACAGCAGCGGTCATGAATATTTTGATGGATTGTGTGCATCTTTACTTACGGTAGCACTCACTCCACCAGAAGTTTTAAGAAACGACTTGACTATTCAAACCGTACGGTCTAGTCTACTTAAAAGGGAAATCTCCAGCCCAAGCCACAGATGAAACTCATCCACAGAACAATCACAGCTTTAGGAATCGCCACTCTACTGGGTGGAATAAACCATACCGTCCAAGCTCAGACTGCCATAGAGGAAACCCCAACACTCATAGCCCAGATGAATTCTTCTGGCTCTTATAACCGAGGTCCTGGTAGCTTCAACCGAGGCAACTTCAACCGAGGTCCTGGTAGCTTTAACCAAGGTAACTTCAACCGAGGTCCTGGTAGCTTCAACCGAGGCAACTTCAACCGAGGTCCTGGTGGCTTTAACCAAGGTAACTTCAACCCCGGTGGTGACTTTAATCAACGAGACTACAAGAGAGAAGTCAAGGACTTAAACCAAGTTATTTTTCAGAATCCTAAACTTGTTGATGCTTACAACCGCCGAGCTCTTGCCCGCTTCGTGTTAGGAGACAAGAAAGGAGCAATTGAGGATTTACAGAAAGCGGCAAACCTTTATCTTGAACGAGGAGACAAGAATAGATATCAACAAACACTTATATCAATCAGGGAGCTTCAGCAGTAGCTCACTATCTCCTGCATTCTGCAACGCCAGTTCTGTGGACGGCACATTCCTCCCCAAACTAGCTCCCCCAGAACCTACCACAGAGACCCACTTGTTAGCAACTGGCATCCGCCATCCAGTGCCAAAAGCGCGATCAGTAATCTTCAATCCAGGGGGAGCTTGCCGCCGCTTAAATTCAGCACGAGCCACCAATTGGATCACACGGTCAGCAATGATTGGATTGTGACCGGCTGCGACAATCTGAGTGGCAGATTGGTGTTCATGAATCAAGCGTTGTAAAATATCGTCCAGAACTTCGTAGGGCGGCAACGAGTCTTGATCAACTTGACCAGGTTTGAGTTCAGCGCTGGGAGGTTTAGTAAGGATACTAGC
>QQTW01001297.1_pt1 | contig 17336 bp, 14 predicted proteins | sample 1904831 | NCBI WGS metagenome assembly QQTW01 (sample SAMN09435610, study PRJNA476489) | Subsurface metagenome, whole genome shotgun sequencing project. | reverse complement strand
GCAAGGCATGGTAAATGCCCCCGGCTGCCAAGATCGTTGAGGGGATAAGGTGCAACACTGCGATCGCAAAGTAGGGGTAGACGTTCGCGATTTGTCCCCCTGCTCCTACTCCAAAGCCAAGCGTTGCCAGGTGTGGCAAAAGAATCAATCCCTGCTCGTACATTGGTTTTGTCGGGATGAAGCGGGATAGCTCAAATAAGGTCATTCCACCCGCCCAAAGCAGAATTAAAGCGGAATGAGCAACATGAGCGCCTAACAATTTACCAGACAAATTGACCAAACGAAAATTACCAGTCCACCAACCTGTTTGAGGAATTTGCTGTTGATAAGGACTCTCGGCAATTACTGCTGTCATGAATGAATCTCCTTGAAAAGTGTTGCAGTATGAACCTAGAGTGTCCTTCCTCTCTGCCAGAAACTTGTAAAGCTGTGGCGCTTGTGTTCTAATCGGCATAAAATCGACGAAGTGCAATCAAATTTTTACATCCATTTCGGTATGGGTACAGGTTATTTAGCGTGAGTCAATTCAAGTCGGCTGCGTCAATACAGCCGCATCGCTGATTCGACCTTGGCGGAAATCAAAGCCACGAGCGCGGAGTGCGTGCCAGAGATGTCCTTGCAATAAGAAAAACGCTAACCAGAAGTGAGCATTTGCTAACCACGATCGCGGACTCAAAAAGTCAGGATCGGGCGATGCAAAATAGGGAATGATGTTTTGCCGAATCACCAACGTTGGACCGTAAAACACTTCGGGATAAACTGTTGCGTTAACTGAAACAAACAGCGTGGCAATAAAGCCCATCAGCGCCAACGCACCTAAGCTGTAGGATAGATAGGCTTCTCCAGACCAAACAAACAGTGGATGCGTCCACTCAAAAGGTTTAGTGACAATGTGGAGGATACCGCCGCCAATTAACAGCGTACCGACCCAAATGTGACCACCAACGACATCTTCTAGATTGTTTACTCCTGCAATCCAGAATTTACCCACTGCACCAAACAGATATCCAAAAATAATGGCGGGATTGAGCGTTGGATTTGTGATGACCCGCACATTTTCGACATTCGGGTCATACAATCCACCAGCAAACATCGCTTTGGCAACTAGCAAAAACGCACCAACTCCCAGCAGCACCAAACGAATTCCTAAAATGGTCGTCATCTTGCGGGTATCTGCCCAGTTATAGCCAAAAAAGGGAAATCTCGGCTCTAATTGCTCTGTACCTCGAAGCGAGTGAAAAACGCCACCAAAGCCCAGAAATGCAGAGGAAATTAGATGCAAGACTCCAATTACAAAGTAGGGGAAGGTATTCACCACCGTACCCCCTGCCCCAACTCCCCAACCTTGTGCCGCCAGGTGAGGCAGTAAAATTAAGCCTTGCTCGTACATCGGCTGTTGCGAATTGAAATGAGCAAGCTCAAATAAAGTCATTGCCCCTGTCCATAGCACAATCAATCCAGCGTGAGCAACGTGCGCGCCTAGTAGTTTGCCAGAGAGATTAGTTAACCGCGCATTTCCCGCCCACCAAGGAACAGTTTCCAGTGCTTGATCGATCGTTCTGACCATGCAATATATTCTCCTAAATCAGGTTATCAAAAAGCCAAAGCTTATTGAGAATATTGTTCAACTAACTTGGAGGCATCTTAGCATGACTATTGCAATCTTTTCTGATTAAAGGTAATTAAGAAATATTAAGATAATAGGGTTTAGGCAAAGATTAACCAACGCTCGTCTCCTATTTCCTTGAACGAATACGATTTACACCAATTTTAGGGAAAATGCAGTTAGAGGAACCGCGATCGCTGTGCTGTAATGTCCTTTGCTAATTCTATTCCAGGAAAAATTTACTAATTAGTTGCAACTAGCTATTATTTCCTGTAGAGTTATTCTTAAGTTTTATCAGGAATAGATATCAATAGTTGTGCTTAGTTGCGATGTTGTTGATAAATTACTGACGGCAATTAGGTGTTGAGGGGTGTAAGTGAGACAGGCGCAGTTAGGGCTTCTGCTGGTGGTTACGAGTTCGGTTTGGCTTGGCGTTGCCTTAGAAGTAACAGCGCAGCCCCTTCCCAGTTTGGAGGGAAAAAGCAATTCTCCTAGTCGGATACTACGCGATTCTTTGAGGACTAAAGAAATTTACCTCCTAAATGAGGTAAAGCGTCCACTCCCCAGCGCTCATTTACTATGAAATCTAGAAAAGTACGCAATATTGCCTTTATACTGCATCGCTACATCGGTTTAGCAATGGGAATAATTTTAGTCATTGTCGGCTTGACAGGTAGCCTGTTAGTCTTCGAGCATGAAATTGATGAATGGGCAATCGGGCAACGTTTTGGTTCTGTGATTGCTCAAGCACAACGCCTCTCAACAGCAAAACTGGTTGATAACATCAAAGCAGCCTAGGCCAACCATCCTGATTGGCAGGTAGGACAAGTGCAAATGCTACCCAAACAGGAGTTTTATACCCTTCGACTCAACCGTCCTGATGATAGCCAGTGGGAGGTTTTTGTTAATCCTTATACGGGTGTAATTATGGCGATCGCCAGCGAGAAACTGCTCTATTTAACCGTGTTCTGGATCTACACTATGCCCTCTTGGTTGGCAACACAGGTATGGCCATCGTCGGTATTGTTACCTTTTTGCTGGTAATTCTTAGCATCACAGGTATAATTCTTTAGCCAGGATGGCGAAAGCTGCTTAGTGGCTTTAAGATCAAGTGGAATGCCAAGCCCAAACGCCTCAATTTTGACATCCATAAAGTGGCTGGCATTATCACTCCCGTATTTCTTAGCGCGATCGCTTTTACAGGTTTTTGCTGGAATTTTTATGAATATGCCGAACCAGCAATTTATGCGGCAACGTTTACCCCCAAACCGCCAGAAGTGAAATCTACTCTAATAAGTGGCAAGTCAACTTTGAAATTAGATGAGATTTTGCGTCGTTCAGAGGCGGCGCTTCCTGGTGCAACAAGTAAATTTATTAATCTGCCCAAAAAGCCTGACGACGTATTCGAGATTTACAAAAAAGTGCTTGGAGATTGGGAAGATTTTAATAGTTATGTCAAGCTCGACCAATTTAGTGGCAAGGTTTTGTACGTGCATGATAGCCGCAGAGGAGGAGTAGGCGATCGCGTTTTGAACTCATTTACACCTCTGCACTATGGCACTTTTGGCGGGTTGCCAACGCGCATTCTTTACGTGTTTGTTGGGGTTTCAACCACTATTTTATTTATTACAGGCTTTGTAATGTGGCGGTATCGTCGTCAAGCAAAACCAAGCAGCACTAACGAAGTTTGAATAGCAAAATAGGTGGGACAGAGGGCTTAAAGCAAAGGAAAAACGCATTTATCAGCAATGTTAAACTTATATGAAGAATAGGATTTGTAGATAAACAGTCTTTAGCGAGTTGCAAAAGACTCTAAATACTGCGATCGCTATTATTTACTCCAATTGATGCCTCAAAAAATTCTATTAAGGAAATAATCAATAGCGTTAGTCACCTCTAAATAAGGCGATCGCCAAAGCATCAAAAACTAACAACTTCAAGAGCATTCAGGATACCCGTCTCCATGACTATTCCCGCCCTAAGCTGGACAGAACTAGAAGCCCTCACAGATTTTCAAGTCGATACTGTCAATGGTTTAACCAATTCCCAAGCTCGGTTGCGTCTGTTTGGTCGTAGCGAGTCAGAGGTACGAGTAACACTATATCGAGACAATCACGCCTGGTGTCCCTACTGTCAGAAAATCTGGCTGTGGCTAGAGGAGAAACAAATTCCCTACCGCGTGGAAAAAGTAACGATGTTCTGTTATGGGGAAAAAGAAAGCTGGTACAAGCGCAAAGTGCCTTCAGGAATGCTACCCGCTATTGAGCTAGATGGTCGGATCATCACCGAAAGCGATGATATTTTAATGGCACTAGAACAAGTCTACGCACCCTTGGGGCTAGGGATGAAACATCCCACCGTACTACCTCTGCGGCAACTAGAGCGACGGTTATTTAGAGAGTGGTGTGCTTGGCTGTGCTATCCCCCAAGCTCAATTCGGATGGAGCAAGAAAACCGCAATCGATTCACAAACATGGTCGCAAAGGTTGAAGCTGCCCTCGGTGCTACGCCAAGTCCATATTTTCTTAGCGAGTTCGGGACGGTAGATGTCATCTTTACGCCTTATGTAGAACGCATGAACGCTAGTTTGTACTACTACAAAGGCTACTCGTTACGCGAGGAAAACCCCCGCCTAGCCGACTGGTTTGCAGCAATGGAAAGCAGACCAACTTATCGAGGTACTCAAAGCGACTTCCACACCCACGTCCACGATTTGCCGCCTCAAATGGGAGGATGTTGGGAAAACGGGGAACCTCAGATGGAAATCAATAAAGCAAGAGTCGATGGCGGCTCCTGGGATGGCTTGCCTGATGCCACCTACCCAGAACCAGAAACCTCTCGCACAGAGGCGCTTTACCGCGTTATCAAGCACCGCGCCAATATTATTCGCGTCAATCCTGCTAACGATGCCTTGATGGATGTTGCATTGCGGTGTGCATTGACTAACTTGATGACCCGCGAAGCTTGTCCGCCGCCGCCAGGGTCAGATGTAGCTTTGCGATATCTGCGCGATCGCATTAATGTACCGCGAGATATGTCAATTTATGCGGCAAAACGACTGCGAGAAGCGCTAGAAACTACTGCTGCACTAGCTGGAGACGGACAAGGTACGCCCATTCCAATTAAACATCGGCGCGACCAAAACCCGGTGGAATTTGCTGAAGTTTAATGTCGTTCTATCTCTTGTAAGAGTGCAGTTACCTGTAAAGTACGATCGCTTTTTAGAGGCATATCGCCTAAACTTAGGATAGTTGAGTGATGTTTTAGGCGATCGCAATAACTCGCCTTGTAGAAATTGAAACGCAAAAGGAGTCATGATTAATTCACAGGGCGATCGCCTCGATCGAATAGAGGCATTATTAGAAAGATCGATTGTTACCAGCAATGAGCGTATGACACGCATTGAGCAGGAATTACAAGCCTCTATCCAAGCTAGTAAAGAACGCTCTACCCAATTTAGGCAAGAGTTACAAGCCTCCATCCAAGCTAGTAACGAGCGTATGACACGCATCGAGCAGAAGTTAGAAGATTCTATCCAAGCTAGTAACGAGCGGCTAATACGCATTGAGCAATCTGTAGAAGCTAGTAACGAGCGGCTAACACGCATTGAGCAATCTGTAGAAGCTAGTAACGAGCGGCTAACACGCATTGAGCAATCTGTAGAATCGAACAATCGTTTTTTAGAATCTTTCAGTCAAGATTTGAGAATTTATACAGAGTCAATGAATAACTTGGCTAATCGCCTTGACGGTGTAATTGCTGCAAGTAATTACAACAGAGACGAGACAAACTCACGACTAGCTCGAATAGACGCAAAATTAGGCGCGATCGCAAATCATTTAGGCGTGCAATAACTGTGTAAAGTGCGATCGCCTTTTAACAACATTAATGCGATCGCATTGATAAACTAATCCGCTTCAAGTTTTCTTTAATTTCTATCACCCGCACCTTTACAACTTGTCCGACTTTGACAAATTTATTAGGATCGTCTACAAACTTATCTGCCATTTGCGATATATGCACTAAGCCATCTTGATGCACGCCAATATCTACAAATGCACCAAAATTAGCGACATTTGTAACTACTCCTTCTAATTCCATTCCCACGGTCAAATCTCTAATTTCTTTTACCCCAGGAGCGAAAGTTGCATACTTAAATTCTGCTCTTGGATCTCTACCAGGTTTTTCTAATTCGCTGATAATATCCTTTAGTGTGGGTTCGCCTATGGTAGCTGTGACGTATTTTTGCAAATTTAGCGATTTAAGCTGCTTTGATGCTTGGGAAATCTGCGCTAATGGAACGTTCAAGTCGGTAGCGATTGCTTTGACAACGGCGTAACTTTCTGGATGTACGGCGGTATTGTCTAAGGGGTTTTTTCCGCCACTAATGCGCAGAAATCCGGCGGATTGTTCAAAGGTTTTTGCGCCTAGTTTGGGTACAGATAATAGTTGAGTGCGATCGCTAAATGCGCCGTGTTTGTCCCTGTAAGTAATAATATTTTTAGCGATCGTGGCATTAATCCCCGAAGCAAAGGCTAAAAGCTCTCCTGAAGCGGTGTTGAGATTTACGCCTACATAGTTGACACAACTTTCGACAGTTTCATCGAGCTTTTGTTTGAGTAACTTTTGATCGACATCGTGCTGGTATTGTCCTACACCGATAGATTTGGGATCGATTTTGACAAGTTCGGCTAAAGGATCTTGCAAACGCCTACCAATACTAATCGCACCGCGCACGGTAATATCCAAATCGGGAAACTCGGCGATCGCAACTTTGCTTGCAGAGTAAATTGATGCCCCTGATTCGTTTACCATGACTTTAACGGGCTTGACATCCAAAGGTTCTAAAACTTCAGCAATAAATTCATCGGTTTCCCTTCCCGCCGTACCATTACCAATTGCTATTAGTTGAATGCTATATTTTTTAATTAGTTTTTCAATTGCTTGAATAGCTTGCTTGCGTTGCGATGCAGAAGAATGGGGAAAAATTGCTTGATATTCCAAAAACTTCCCTGTACTATCAATAACTGCTACTTTACAACCCGTTCTGAAGCCAGGATCGATGGCTAAGGTTGGCTTCATTCCGGCGGGACTTGATAGCAACAATTCTCTTAAGTTACTTTCAAAAGTTTTAATAGATTCAATGTCTGCCCAAGTTTTTTGTTCGGCAATTACTTCGCTAGTTAAAGATGGTTTCATCAAGCGATTGAAAGCATCTTTGAGCATAAGTTGATAAAAATCTCGAATTTCCTTCGTTTTGGTTTTAATCTCCTGGTTTTCTAAATAATTAAGCACCACAGATTCATCAAAATAGAGTTCTAAACTGAGAATTTTCTCCGCTTCACCACGCAAAAGAGCTAACATATTGTGCGAAGCGATATTTTTAACGCTAATTTGGTAGTCGCGGTACATTTCGTACTTGGTACTACCTTCAGGATAATCTTTTTTAACTTGCGACTTGAATACGCCCGATTTAAAAAAATAATTTCGCACGTAAGCGCGTAAATAAGCCTTTTCTGCAACTTCTTCCGCCAAAATATCCGCCGCACCTTTTAGCGCTTCAACGGTAGTATTTACAGCTTTTTCTACAGAAATATATTTTGCTGCTTCATCTGCTAAAGAATTAGCAACACACTTTGGATTATTTACTGATTTAATAAATTCTGCCAAAGGTTGTAAGCCTTTATCTTTGGCAATTATGGCTTTAGTTCGCCTTTTGGGTTTGTAGGGTAAATAAAGATCCTCAAGCTCAGTTTTTTGCAGACAAGAGTCAATTTTGAGCTTAAGTTCACTGGTAAGTTTACCAAGCTCGGCGATCGCATTGACAATCGTTGTCTTGCGTTCTTCAAGTTCGCTGAGGTAAGTAAATCTATCCGACAATTCCCGCAACTGAATTTCATTCATTTCCCCGGTGCGCTCTTTACGGTAACGGGCAATAAACGGAATTGAAGCCGACTCCGCAAACAATTCCAACGCGCTCCTAACTTGAGAAGGTTTTAGGGAGAGTTCTTTAGCTAAAAATTGAGCAATATCTATCATCGGGGACTCTAAAATAATTGAGTGTATAAGTTAACTGATAATGCCATAACTTAACCAACAGAGGCGATTCATCCCCATCCTACCCCTTTGGATATATTGACTTTCAAAGATTCCAATGATAATTTTGAACAAATTTGAGTAAATTAGCCAAATCTATGCTTTTCATCACTTGAGAAGCTAGAACGGAGGAACCACAGTTTGGGGCGTATCTACGTTTTTCAGTAGATGGACATCTCTCAGTCCTAGCCCGTCAGCTAACTTCGTCGGCATTGGGGGAAGATTGGAGATTCAACACATTATTTTATTAATGATTTGAACTCATCAGTATTCCTAGTTGGTATTACTCGTTTCTGTTGTACCTACTCTCTATTTCTGAGGAGTATCAAATGCTATTGCAACTTAATCTTGCAGCCTTAGCGGTTGCTGGACTTGCTTGGAAACGTACTAAACCAGCAATTATTAAAGAGGCAGTTTTACTGCCTCTGGCTGGGTTTTTGGGTGTAATTTTCCTGTGGTGGTTTGTAGCTACTTTTTTTACAAACTTAATGCCCACTCCCGCCCAAGCATTCGTAGATAATTTAGACTACATTTTAAATCCATTTTATCGTCGCGGACCTGGAGACTTGGGCTTGGGTTGGCTATTACTCGCAAGTTTGCGGCGAGTATTAATTGGCTTTTCTTTAGGTGCGTTGGTGGCTATTCCTGTAGGTTTTCTAATTGGAATGTCCAAGCAAGCATTGCTAGCACTCAATCCAATTATTCAAATTTTCAAACCTGTATCTCCCTTAGCTTGGTTGCCAATTTCTCTAGCAATTTTTAATTTAGCCGATCCTTCTGCTATTTTTGTAATTTTTATTACTTCTTTATGGCCCACAATTATTAATACGGCGTTGGGTGTTTCCAGTGTCAACAGAGACTACCTAGATGTGGCGCGAGTATTGGAAATGCCGCGTTGGAGACAAATTACTAAAATAATTTTGCCTGCAAGTTTGCCTTACATCTTCACTGGTTTACGAATTAGTTTAGGGATTGCTTGGCTAGTAATTGTTGCCGTTGAAATGTTAACTGGTGGTGTGGGAATCGGCTTTTTTGTCTGGGATGAATGGAGTCGTCTAAACTTAAGTTCGGTCTTTTTAGCCGTATTAGTGATTGGCATCACCGGATTAGTGCTTGACTACGCTGTAGGTAAAATAGAAACCTTCGTTACTCATCGCCCCAAAACTTCTAGTTAGTCAACATTTTTACTGGCAATAGAACTATTAACTAAATATGCACGACAATAACCAAAACAGTTGGAGTCGCCGGAGTGTCATTAAGGGTATAGGGGCGACGGCGGCGAGTATGGCAGTTTCTGCTTGTAGTATCAACGCGAATCGCGCCCCTCAAGGACTATCAAACGCTGCTTTAGCTGTAGAACCCGTTGTAGACCCCGGTATTCTAGAAAAGCCAAATATTACCGTCGGCTATGTACCCGTAAACGACTGCGCCCCCTTTGCGGTTGCCTGGGAAAAAGGTTTTTTTCGCAAGTATGGCTTGAATGTAACCCTCAGCCGTGAAGCTAGTTGGGGGACATCCCGCGATGGCATAATTTTCGGACGTTTGGACGCTGCTCCTGTTGTGTGTGGGGCAGTAACTAATGCTAGAGATGGCGCGGAAGGCGCGATGCAAGCCCCGTTGTGCGCGGCAATGACAATTCATCGCCACGGCAACGCTTTAACGATGAATAGGGCAATGTGGGAATCAGGATTGCGTCCTTGGCGAAAATATAACGGCAACTTAGAGGAGTTTGGACGGGATTTTCGCCGCTATTTTGATAGTATTCCCGCCGAAAAAAGGGTCTGGGCGGTGGTATTGAGTTCGGCTATTTACGAGTATTTTGTCCGTTATCTTTCCGCCGCCGCCGGAGTCGATCCTTTTAAGGAATTTCGGGTAATTATTGTGCCACCGCCGCAGATGCTAGTAAATATGCGAATTGGGGCGATGCAAGCGTATATGGTAGCAGAACCTTGGAATACGCGGGCAATTAGCGGTAATGAGGGGATTGGGTTTACTTTTGCCCAAGGTAAGGAAATTTGGCAAGGACACCCAGACAGGCTACTAGCAGTAATGGAGTCTTTTATTGACGAAAACCCAAAAACTTATCGCTCTTTAGTCAAGGCAATGATTGAAGCTTGCCAATATTGCAGTAAGCCCCAAAACCGCCCCGAAGTAGCAAAAATTATCGCTCAAAAGTCTTATACCGGGGCTAAACCAACATTAACCAGCGCGGCAATTGTGGGAGATTACAACTATGGCGGCTTTGATGGCAAAGATCGGATAGTGCGATCGCCTGATACAACTATTTTCTTCGACTTGCCCGACAATTTAGCCAAAATCCCTGGGGATCATTCTACCTTTTTGTGGCAATCAGAAAGTATTTGGCTAATGACTCAAGCGGCGCGTTGGGGGCAAATCCCCGAATTTCCCAGCGATGCCGAAGCTGTAGCCCGTAAAGCTTGGAGAACCGACCTTTACCGCGAAATTGCCGAGGAAATGGGCATAGAATGCCCCAGAGCGGACTATAAAGTTGAAAGCGCTGAATTATTTATTGACAACAAAGCCTTTGATTTTAGCGATCCAGTAGGTTATCTCAACAGTTTTGAAATCCGTGCCAATCGCCCTAAATCTTTCTTTTTTTCCTAGGATTGCTGACAAATTATTACTTGGAGGGAAATATGAGCCAATTATCATCTATGAGAAATAGCGAAGCATCTAGTTTTGATACTGGAGAATTTCTAGTAGTAGAAAATCTAATCAAGTCCTATCCTGCCCCCGATGGCAAAGAAACTGTAGTTTTAAATGGAATTAATCTAACTATCAAAGAGAATGAATTTATCTCAGTAATTGGTCATTCTGGCTGCGGTAAATCTACGCTACTAAAAATTGTCGCGGGTCTAGAAAAAGCAACTTCTGGTTTAGTGACTTTAGAAGGGAAAGCCATTCGCAAACCAGGGGCGGAACGCATGATGGTGTTTCAGCACTACTCGCTACTACCTTGGCTAACAGTACGAGAAAACATTAGATTAGCCGTAGATGAAGTATTAAAAAATGCCACCCGTCCTGAAAAAATCAGCATAGTCAACGAACATATTGCGATGGTGAATTTGAACGCGGCGGCGGACAAATATCCCGATGAAATATCCGGCGGGATGAAGCAAAGAGTGGGAATTGCAAGGGCGCTTGCCACTCGCCCAAAAATGTTATTAATGGACGAACCATTTGGGGCATTGGACGCTTTAACTCGCGGCAAATTGCAGCGCCAAGTATTAAATATTTGGGAAAACCACCGCCAAGCAGTAATGATGATCACCCACGATGTTGATGAAGCAATTTATATGAGCGATCGCATTGTACTTATGACTAATGGTCCCGCCGCAGCCATTGGCGAAATCTTAGAAGTACCCTTTGAGCATCCACGCGATCGCGCCTCAATGCGAAACTCAAAAGAATATTACGAACTTCGCAACCATGCCCTCAATTTCTTAGATCGCTATTTTACTCAAGATGAGTAGTTACATTTAGCTAATCGTCTTCACTTTTGCGATCGTCCTTGTCTTCCTTATCTGGTTTTTGCCGCCTGGAATCATCATTTTGTAAGTCATCTGTTACTTCTGGGGTGGGAGTGGGAAGAATTTCTTCTGTAGGTACAACTACATCAGTATTTTCATTGATAGGCGCAGGAGATTCTACCGGGGCAGGAGATTGCGATCTCTGGCGGCGTAATTCACGCAATTGTTCCCGTAATGAAGGCGATGAAGTATCGCTAGGAATGGGCGAATCGGTAACTTCGGGAGCAGGATCGGTGATGGGGGGTAGAGAATCTTCAGTTGTTTCCTGCCTGCCCTCCGGTGTTCTCTTTAAAATTGGTGTAGGACTAGCTTCTACTTGGGGCGGGGTCGTCTCTGAAACTTCTGGTACTGGCGTTACAACGGGTACAGAGTTAGGTTGCTGCAAATAGTTAGACAAAACCCCACTTAAAACCACCCCAGAAATTGCTGCTAAAGTCACCCCTCCAACAATCGGCAACCAGGGGAAGGAGCGTTTTCTAACCGCAGGAATTGCCCTAGGAGGAGGTGCTACGCGAACGGGCTTTTTATGGTGTTGGGGAATTAAAGCAACTGTTGCTAATGTCTTCGCGGGAACCACAGGAATAGACCTAGTAGCGGCAGGAAGCAGCCCCAGCCATTCGGAGATAGTGGCAGGACGAAACCGCGCTTCTACCGCCATACCGCGCATTACAGCTTGACTTACGGACTTACTTAATTGGGGTTGCAAGTCAATAGGAGCAGGCATGGGAATGCGATCGCGTAAACTTGCCGCCACGGGAACTCGCGCCGTGAGTAACGCATACATAGTTGCAGCTAAACCGTAAACATCCGTCGCCGGGGTGCGGGGGGCTTGGTAAAGATACTGTTCGATCGGTGCGTAACCTTCCGAAACCATCCCTGTATGCGTCTGCGTAGAACCTGGAGTAAATTCTCGCGCAATGCCAAAATCAATTAATACAACTTCCTCTGTACCTTGACGCAGAATGATATTTTGTGGCTTGATATCTCGATGCAGCAAATTATTGTGATGCACTACTTGCAAAGCTGCGCCAATTTGTTGGATGTAGTGAATTGCCCTTGCTTCAGCAAGTGGTTGAGCGGGAAATACGACCAAGTCTAAAGTTGCCCCTGGAATATAATCCATCACCATGTAGGGCAATCCGTCTTCAATAAAAAAGTCACTGACTCGGACAATGTTCGGGTGGACGCAAGCCGCTAATCTCCGCGCCTCATCTTGAAATTGGCTTTGAAACTTAGCAAATTGCGCCTCGCGCCGCAGGGTGTCATTCAGGGTTTTAATTACTACCACTTGATTTAGGTAGCGATGAGTAGCTTTGAATGTAATCCCAAAACCACCGCGCCCTAGTTCTTGTTCTAAGGTGTATTTTCCGCCCTGCAATGTTTTACCAGCTATCATGTTTTGTGACGAGTAAACATCAATTCTACGCTCTCTGCATTTTATCCTTATCGCAGACTAGCCGCTAAAACCTTTGTCCAATTCCAAACTGCACCTGACTTTCACCACGAATATTGATACCAAAGTCTGCCCGTAATAACCCCACTGGAGACTCTAAGCGCACACCTACACCATAAGAAAAGCCCGTCCCCGGCTTACCTCGCACTACCGCAGGTTCTCCCAACACCGTGTCGCCGGAACCCAAATCTGTTGCAAAATCGGCAAATAGTACCCCGCCTACGGGCTGAATAATTGGAAAGCGGTACTCTGCTGAAGCTAAGATATAAGAGCGTCCGCTACCAACTTCTGACGAACCATACGCCCGAACCGAATCAAGCCCACCTAAATTAAAAGCTTCATAGGGTGGCATATCGCCAATAATAGTTCCCCCTTGGAGATTGAAAGCTATTACTTCAATATTTCTTTTTCCGATTAATTGCACCGGAAAGTATTGAATATAGTTTGCTTGGAGCCGATTCATTGTAATATCGCCTTGACCGATGGGAATTGATTGCTCGGTACTCAAACTAAGAATCGATCCTTGAGTCGGGTTGCTTCTGTCGTTGCGTTTGTCTTTGATCGCGCTAATTGATACCGTTGTTAGGTCGTCAATGCCCGTACCGCTAAAAGAAAGCTCATTGCCTAATTCATCAGTGGGGGAAACATTGCCATCGCGATCGCGAATGCTAGTGCGCTTGTAGTTCAATCCTAACGATGCTTGCCAATTATTAATTGGTTTATTGACGCTAAAACCACCGCCGTATCGTCCCTCACGGGGATTGCTCCCATTAGCCAAATCGATATCACCATCAAAGGTCGGCGATGTCCCTCGGCGACGAAATACACTAACTTTATAACCTGGACGATTGGGTTCGCTAGCGCGGTAGGGACTTGTAAAGGAAGTTTCAAATTGCAAGTCACGACGACTAAATTGCAAGTCTACATCGACTGAGTTATTAATGCCGCTAATATTAAAGTCTTGGTAGTTGACTGTGCCATAAATGCCTGTATCGTCGTCATAACCAGCCCCAGGGCTGACACTCCGGGCAGGCTTTTCGGTCACATCGTAGATAACCTCAACTTGTCTCCCGGTTTCTACTAAGGCAACATTAACGGTTCTAAATAGTCCTAGTTGATACAACTGACGCAAATCTTGCTCAATAGCGCGACTTCTTACCATATCTCCCGGTTTTACTCTTACTTCGCGGCGCAAAAATTCTTCGTTAGTCCGGCTTCTAATGGGTTTACCTTGGCGATCGGTAGGATTTCCGTCTCGATTGAGAAAACGGAATCTAACACTACTTACAGTTCCTTCCACCACTTCTACTGTTAGTAATCCATCAGGGCTAGGATTTATAGCTAATACTTTTGCTGCTAAATAGCCATTTTTGGCATACCACTTGTCAATTGCTGCTCGACTTTGGTTGATAGCTTCTAAACTGATTTCCTTACCAAGCTGGGGTTGAAACAAGTTTAGAGCAACATTTTCTGGGAGGACGTTAGCATTGCTCAGTTGGATAGCTTTTACAATAACTGGTTCTACTTCGTATACTACGTTGACTCCTGCGGGGCTATTGGTAGTAATTGCTTGCGCGCTTACAAATAAGCCCGTAGCTAAAATGGCTTTGATGTCTGCTTGCAGTTGGCTATTACTTGTATCGCTCCCCTCACGAGTGGAAGCCGCTTTGCGGACAATTTCTTGTAATTCTTCACCTACTCCTGTCACCTGGACATCCGTAACCAAAATAAAAACATCGTTCTGTTGGGTAGTATTATCTTCTTGCTGTGTTAGCCTTTCCCCTAAAGGAGTAGCCTCCGTCACCTTAAAACGTAAATCCAAGCTAAAAATAACTGCTAAGGTGACAATTGTAGTTTGAGAAACACGCATAAAATTAATTACAAACATCCTTACTTAGTGGGAAATTTTTGCTCGATTAAACGTATGATGCGAAGCCTGTTACCGGGCGCGTTTGGTCTAATCGCTCCAGAAGCTTAGATTAAATGTAATATTTAACCCAAACCCTCTTTTATCGGTTTTGATGCCCAACAATTCTAAATTTCGATTACTTTGCCTCAGTAATGGTCATGGAGAGGATATTATTGCTGTGCGTATTTTACAGGAACTATGCCAAATCTCGATGGAGATAAGTATTTCGGCATTACCATTAGTCGGTGAAGGTAGGGCGTATTATGCCGCCGAGATTCCAGTCATTGGTTCCGTACAAGCTATGCCTTCTGGTGGTTTTGTTTACATGGATGGGCGACAGTTGGTGCGCGATTTGCAAGGAGGTTTGTTGCAACTAACTTGGACTCAAATTAAAGCTGTACGGGCTTGGGTAAAAGATGGTGGTGACATGGTTTTAGCTGTGGGGGATATCGTACCGCTACTGTTTGCTTGGTGGAGCGGTGCAAACTATGCTTTTGTTGGTACAGCCAAGTCAGAGTACTACGTGCGCGATGGGGAAGGCAATTTGCGCCAAAGTAATCGCCTTGCTAGTTTATTAGAGTTAAATAGTTCGGTTTACTTGCCTTGGGATCGCGCTTTTATGAGCAATCCTCGATGTCGTGCTGTTTTTCCTAGAGATAAGCTGACTGCAAAGATGCTGCAAAAATGGCGTATTCCAGTGTTTGACTTAGGTAATCCAATGATGGATGCCCTTACCCCCGTCCAACCTCTACAAATATCTTCAGAAGCTTCCTTAACTATTGTTTTGCTTCCTGGTTCTAGAGTGCCGGAAGCTTATGCTAATTGGCGGCAAATTTTAGTAGCAATTGCTAGTTTACAAGCAATTTATAGCGACCGCTCTTTATTATTTTTGGGGGCAATTCCTAGCCATGTAAATCTAGAGCCTTTAGCTCAAATGCTCGTCCAGGCTGGCTTCTGCTCCTTAGACAACTGGACGTTTGCTTATAAAAATGCTTCTGTTGTTTTAACTCAAACTGCCTACAACGAGTGTTTGGATAAAGCAGAAATTGCGATCGCCATGGCGGGGACAGCCACCGAGCAATTTGTTGGACTTGGCAAAAGCGCGATCGCATTTCCCGGAAAGGGACCTCAGTTTACCTATGCTTTCGCCGAAGCCCAAAGCCGTCACTTGGGTTCGTCAATAATTTTATTAGAGCATCCAAACCAAACAGGAGAAGCAGTAAAATCTTTATTAGGCGATCGCGATCGTTTAGCAAAAATTGCCGAAAATGGTTATAGGAGAATGGGAAAACCCGGTGCAGCCCGTAGAATTGCCGAGCAGTTAATTGAGCAATTTGAGCAAAGTAATTAGCAGTTTTTTGTGGGGTGCGATCGCGCTTCCACCAAGGGTTTTTAATAATGAAGTTGTAATATCGCTTATCCTGTTAATAAGTGCTATGGATTGCACGATTTCGTTAAATTATGCTGAATTCGTTAAAAATTGAAAATTTCCGTTGTTTCCAATCATTCGAGCTTCAGCAACTTGGTCAATTAAACTTGCTTGTTGGCACTAACAATAGTGGTAAAACATCAATATTAGAAGCAATTCAACTTCTTACTTCTCAGTTTAATCTCGCATCCTTAGCAGAAGTAATGATTAGTCGGGGTGAATATATTTTAGGCGATGAAGATGGGATTAGTCGCGAGCTAGATATTCGTCATCTCTTTTACGGTCATGAGATTAATGAAAGCAGCAGGTTTTCAATAGTTGCAGACGATCGCGACAATGAAGAAGAAATAGCTGTACGTGTTAAAAGTACAGGGCAACCTAGCTTGTTTGAAGATTTACCAGAGGTTGAATTGATCATTAAGCGGCTAGCACAGAAACATGCACACTACACCAATTTGCCATTATCTTCTAACAAAGGTGTATCGTTAGATTATGTCAGGCGTTTTCCCAGAGACTCGAAAAATCCAGCAGCAAGAACGCAATTTGTAACATCGTCTTCTTTAACAACTGAGAAGATGATTGAGTTATTCGATCGAGTTGTTCTCACACCAGAGGAAGACTTTGTTACTGAAGCACTACAAACAATTGAGCCAAGTATTAAACGTATCGCAACTGTTGGCTCTGAAAAGTACCGAACTAATGGTTCGCGGAGTGGCTTTGCAGTCCGTCTTTCTGAGGGAAATCAACGCATACCGATAGGTAGCATGGGAGATGGCATCTGGAGAATATTAGGACTTACATTAGCAATTGTCAATGCCAGAAACGGTGTTTTATTAGTTGATGAGATTGACACTGGACTTCACTTTAGTGCCATGTCTAGTATGTGGAAATTAATTTGGGAAACAGCTAAACGGCTTAACGTTCAAGTTTTTGCTACCACCCATAGTAGTGATTGCTGGACAAGTCTAGCTGAAATTGCCAGTAATGAAAGCCCTAGTGAAGAAGGGATTACAATTCAAAGGATTGAGAAAGGTAAATCAAGCAGTATTGTCTTTACCGAACGACAAGTTGTAATTGCCGCCGAACAGGGAATTGAGGTGCGGTAGGCAATGGCTGAAATTCATTCAAAGAAACTTCTCGTTGAGGGGAAGCAAGATGTTCGCGTCATCCCAGAGCTAATTGAAGCAAATGGCGTACCTTGGGGAACAAGAAAAAGCCCTGTGGTATATATTCACGATTATGATGGCTACCAAAATTTAGTAGATCCAGATGTAAGTCCTAATATTCTCCAG
>QQTW01001296.1_pt1 | contig 17339 bp, 14 predicted proteins | sample 1904831 | NCBI WGS metagenome assembly QQTW01 (sample SAMN09435610, study PRJNA476489) | Subsurface metagenome, whole genome shotgun sequencing project. | reverse complement strand
CGTTTGACTACGGATCAAGAGGTTATGGGTTCGACTCCTATCGGTTTGATTTGTCCGGCAAGATTGGATGAAGTGCTCACCCGCTGGCAACGAAAGCGAAGTTGCGGCCTTCAAGCAGATGAGTTTTTTTAGGGGTTTCAAGGCGAATAGCTGGATATTGCATTGCAAGAATGAAAGCATTTCCTAAAACATCCCCATATCTTCGTCCCATCACTCAATGGGCGCGCTATGCTGAACCATTCTATCATGTGGGATTCTGTTATGGGTTGGCCGGAGACAAAAGCCCAAGCCGAGAAAATACTTGAAAGAGTTCTTGCCACAGCTGAACAACACTAATCGATTGATGCTTAACAATAACTCCAGGGTATGCTCAGTCGGTTGGGTTTACAAGATAGCTTAGTAAAACGAGTCTCAGGTAGTAAGATTCCACGAAGCTTAAGAAACATTCTTTCACAGTAATTTTCCCGCTATCCACTCCCAGGAAGACCTCCGGGAGCGCCTGGAGGCCCGCCCATACCAGGAGGCGGCATCCCCGGGAATCCTAGAGGCGGTCCGGTCTGCGAGTCGAGCGGCATACCCTGTGGTGGAGGAAAACCCGGTGGAGGGAACTGAAAGTTAGGTGGAAGCCCACCTGGAGGCGGGAACCCTCCAGGAGGTGGGAAAGGTAGTCCGCCAGGAAGAGGTGGCATCCCATTCGGGCCACCGGGCGGTGGGAATGGAGGAAATGGCATCCCTCGTCCTAGAGGTGCTATTCAACACCATGTATCAGTACTGTTGGCCATTATGAGTGATAAAGCTCAAGAGAATATAGGGCCTTACGAGGCGGGAGACCACCAGGTCCCTGTGGGCCACCGGGCATGCCAAATGGAGGTGGTGGCATTGCGCCTGGTCGACCTTGCCCGTAGACATTAGTCAATGCACTTTTCAATGAACATCCATCTGCTACATACCTGGAAAACCAAAGGGAGGTGGTGGCATAGGCTGCCCAGGTCCCGGCGGCTGTGCCAGCATCGGATTCAAGCTAGCCTGGCCTTCCGCGGCATATGAGCTGGTAATTGAGTCAATAACTGATTGTGCCTTCTCATGGCCGATTTCTGCTGATTTTTAGATATGCTCTCGTCATAGTTGTTTGCATTCACTCCAGGAAGTGACGATGCAATAAACAAGACATACGCTGGTAGTAATCCACCACATTTCTAAGATGGTTTCGGCCGCTATTATGAGCTTTGCGCACGCTCATAGAGTCGTGTGTAAGGTAGACATCGCAATAGTCGCCTGTTGTAGTTAGTCGACGAGCGCAGGAAGCTGTCCGCAATTGCCGAATAGGCGCAATCAAAGAGACCTACAGAAGAGTGAAGTACGGTCAGCATAGTCTTGTAGTCACTTGGAGGTAGAAGAGGTAGAGTAACTTATATTTAGGCATCTCGGAGGTTGCTGCAGAAAGAATACTGCAGGGTCAATGTCATTGGAATCAGTGATGCGACAAAGACGCTCCGGCTACTGTAGGTTCTTGATGGATCGGAAGGCGCCGTGGCCGCGGTCAAAATACCCCAGCCGCGCTTAGGAGTGAATCGCTCTCCAAAGCCTTCTGAAGTTTTAAGACTCCCATCGCCTCGATTGTAACAGCCCCCATATAAAAAATATTTTCTCTCGACCGTCACTTCAGCCAGGACGATGTCTGCTGAGCCTACGCAGACAGAGTCTCGTACAGCTTCATTCGAGCGAAAACGTCATCGACCTAGTCCGTCTGATGGAAGTTCCTCCGGAGCTCTAAGCCAGAATAACGGTGCACCATCAAAGCGAGCTAGACTGGGAACAACGGAAGATTTCAGGGAAGGCCATGGAGGACTTGGCGCTCTTGGAGTCAACTCATCTGCACCGATCTTGATTGATTCTGATGTCGATGCATCGGGGGTCGAGGAGTCTGCCGTTGGCCAACCTGACCAAGTCAAGTCCAGCGAACACGGTGCAGAAACGCAACGGATTACCCACGTATCTACTTCACAGGAGGCTGCTGTCAAACCTGAAGAACATAAAATCCTACAGCCGAGTGAACATACTGTCCCTCAGCCTATCACCTGGAACAACGGTACCAAGGCCGTAATCAGAATATCACTAGGTGGAGGAGGAAGTGCTGCTAGAGATGTACCCATGAGCAATGCTTCAAACGATGGAAAATCAGAAAAGAATGATATCGGGGCAAATGTTTTGTCTCACAGATCAAAGCAGTCTGCCCCAACAGATGTCAAGCCTGAAGACGATGCTATGGTTATGTCTTACTCGCAGTCGCAACCTGCCACGACGACAAAAGACATGGCTCAGAATCAAGATATTGTTGCAGACGTTGACGCAAACCGTCAAGAACTATCCAAGGTTGTGCCAGTCAAGCCAGAGGGTTCTGTGGAGGAAATCAATGGCACTCTCAAGGATATTGAAAAGGAGAATGAGCTACAGACAAGATACTTTACAGTGCACAATGCGTTACTTCTTGATGATATCAAAACTCGGAATAAACCAGGATCAAACTGGATTTCGAACGAGGACGGCGAAGGAAAACCTGGGATAATTACATGTTGCCTAGTATGCAGGGAATCGGGACACCTGACGAAGGCTTGCCCTGAACTGAAGGTAAGATTGACTTTTTCGTGGTTAATAACGTAGTCCTTTAACCCAGTCCACATCTTGTTTTATGACAGTCATACATTTCCCTGTTTGCAACTCTTTAGCACGATCACTGATCATTGGACAATAGTGTAATATATGTGGCGAAGCAAATCAACATTTTACTTTCGCATGTCCACGCAATACGAAATGCGACAGATGTCGGGAGACTGGTCATAAAACAAGATTATGCCCCTACAAGCTATCCAGGGTCACTTTGGCTGAACTGATCTGTGACATTTGCGGCGAAGCTGGCCATAGAGAGCGCTCTTGCGCAATGCTTTGGCAGAGTTTCGCCCCTGATACGTCGAGTCTCAAGAAGGTGAGGCAAGTCCCAATGTCTTGCTACAGCTGCGGCTCTCATGAACACTTTGGATTGGACTGCGACCAGCGGTCGATAGATAGAGCTGCAGGGGTGACAGGCACAACCTTTTCAATGAAGAATGCAAGTCTGTACGTTGATGTTAACAGTCTTCATCTTGCAATCTCACTTCCTCCAAGACATCACCAAATGGGAGTTAGAAGTCGCCATCAACCACCTGAACAAGCAGACGTCAACGATGACACGGAGTTCTTCGGGCCTAGAGTTCCTCGGGATGACGGCTCACGTACCCAAATACGCTTCACAGGTAACGGCCTCGAAAGTGGACAGTACTCTGCAACTGCAACATCCTCGGGTGCCGCTAATTACCAGTACACTGGCAATCCACCCTATCAGACGCACGATCAATATACGCCAGAGCATTTCGCGAGAGGATCGCTAAACCACCCACCACAGGGACCTCATCCTCCTCAGCAAAGAGGATTTAGCCTTGGTGGACAAGGGTTTGCTCGTGGTGGTGGTGGGAATAGCTATCGACCTTCACAAAGGCCGCCACCTGCAAGAGGAGGATCCTCGTCTATCAGTATCAGAGGTCGTGGGAATTCAGGTGGAGCTTCTGTTTATCAGCCGATGCCGAGCGCAGCGAAAAAGGCATGGACACAACATCGTTTATAACATAGGGAGGGTTTGGCAATGCTATCTGAGTCGATAGAAGTCCAATTTAGGATGTCAATTGCTCTGCATGTCTTCGCATCTGCTAGTGTAGCAAGTAGCGTTGCTTAGCCTCACGACAATTATAGAAAGTTGGCATGAGTACGGTACAGTAATGGTCTTCCACAGTGGCGCAACGTTCATGCAGGTGCTCGGTGCTTACCGAAATACGTCAACCTACTTTTCCATGTCGGCCTTACACTATTCCTGATTGCCGAACATCTACAAATCGCTACAGTATCTAAGCCGACTACTAACAGAGATGCACCAGCACGGCTATCCGCCCTGGGCATTTACTACTAGTCATAAGAACAATATTCGGCCCTGACAAGGACGAGCACCGCATTGACAAACCGTGCTTAAATTAGAGGTGTGGTCTAGTTCTAGAGAGGTACCGTGTATCACCTCCACAACTTTCCAATGTCGGCCTGCTAACGATGAATCACAGGTAGAGCAGCTTATCTTCTCGGGGAAGCTCTCTCGACGAGCCTCATAACCTATATTGGGTGCACGCCGAGACGCCAAGTAGTAGTTACTTATTTTCCACCTTATTTACCTTCAAAATATTCCCGGAGCACGATCTCTCCCTCGTTGTTTTCTTGATCCTCGCATCAGGTCTTCTGGCGCAACCAACACACTTCTGCACACCCGATCTCAACACTTTTGCACTTCCAACACAGCTATCAGACAAGATCAGAGTACGTGAGCAAGCTCTGGGATACAGGGCAAACGAGGCTGAATCTACAGAACGATGGGCAGAAAGTCGGAGCGCCGCCGGCGTTCGAGCAGTCTGATCTACTCGGAACCTCAGGAGTCCTTCGAACAGCTCAGCGATCAGTCCGCCTTGCCGAATCTGAATGCGAACTGGGTCAATGCTAAAGGTGCGTTCCAATGGATCTTTCTATTCGTGAGCATCTGTCAGACCTGGCATCGTACCAAGCGATCGCGCCCCAACTCTTCGAGCCCCCGCTAACCTCAAACCCCGCCTTACAGGAGCCTGGACCATCCACATCGTGCTCATTGTCGCCCTCAAAGTCCTCTACGATATCCTTCCGGGTATGTCGCAGGAGACTTCCTGGACCTTGACCAATATCTCGTACATGCTCGGGTCGTACATCATGTTCCACTACGTTCACGGGATCCCGTTCGACTTCAACTCGGGCGCCTATGACAATCTCAGCATGTGGGAGCAGATCGATCATGGCGACCAGTACACTCCGACCAAGAAGTTTCTGCTCAGCGTGCCCGTGGTTCTATTCCTGCTCAGTACGCACTACACCCATTACGACCTGACATACTTCCTTATCAACTTCTTGGCTACTCTGGCGGTTGTCATTCCGAAATTGCCGTTTGTGAGTCTTTATCTTTCTGTGTTGCTCTTCTTCTTCTCTCCTTTCTTACAGGGAATATTCTCGGAAGAGGCATACATAGACTGACTTGTGACTTGTAATGCAATAGAGCCACAGAATGCGCATCGGGTTGTTCTCAGGTGGGCCTGATGAGCGATAGTTAATGGACGGGGGAGCATCACTATACACATCAACGAAGGGGCATTTTATTCTTATCATCATATTCCTAAGTTCGCTGTGAGCCCGGTATTGTGACATGCTCGCCTCCTTATTTTCCCCATCTTAGATGAAACCCCATTTGCGTAGTTCACGTATGACTAGCCGGCCTAAAAGATGCATTGCCTCCTTCGCTTTAACAGCTCTCCCATGATGTTGGGGTCTAAAGAGCAAAATACAGGTTCGCCCAAGCTGCTCTTGTGCAAATCTTGAAATATCAACCTCGAGGGAGCGCAGCCGTTCTGTTATGGGCTTGCGCACCAGATCGAAGGACGACCGGCGCCGGTTTCCAGGTCCACGTGGATTGTAAGCCAGGCTTTTGAATTCACGGAGATACTTCTGCGCAGGACAACGCGTAAGACTTTAGAGCTACGGAACCAAACGAGAAGTCCTGAAGCATGAAAACAGACTGAAACTACCAGTCTAAGATAGATGGGCCATTCATCCAAGCCATCACTTGAAATTTACCAATCATGGTATCAGTAAGACAGTACAAGTAAGCATACAAGGATGGTGCTCTGGAAGACTCAGGTGAGAAGAGTGTCATCTATGGCACAGTTGGCTCGAGGTGACAAAGTTACAACGGGCGAGCTATGTTGGTGCATGGGATTGTTCGTTCTGCTACATTGAAACAAGAGTGAAATGGCACAGAAAATGAAACGGGGGGCGCCATATCAGAGCCCATCCGAAGCAGAAGATTGGTTCCGATATACTGAAGCGCAGCACTCAAGTGCGCCTCCCCAGATGCAAACGTAAAATTCATGGCAAACTTCAAGAAATGCTGTCTCCATCCTGGCCCCTTGCATTGTATTGACACATGAAGAAACCAAAGAGAAAAATTCATCTGATTGGCGTGTCCGGATGCGAATCCTGAAACGGCCAAACTTCAGCCCAGGCAGCTTTCTCTTCCTCGGATTTGGCTTGATAAGCCACGAATTGTGGGAAGATGGTGTCTATTGTCTGCCTCGCGGATTCATAACTTTCAGCCTCGACGAATCCATCCCAACCGGTCTCGGCTCCCATAGACATGTAACACTGGTTCATTAGGTCAGCGCCTTCGGCCCATTTCCGCAGGTCCTCTGCCAGTTCCTGTTGCTCTTCTTCCGATGTTTCTACGGGACAAGGGGGTCCTTCGGGACCAACGATTGTAGCCCATTCCCGCTCTAGCTCAAGAAGCCGTGCACTGAGCCCAACCTCGGCACCTTTCAGGACGTGGCCGGCCATGACAATCACCTGAGAGGGGAGGGAGCCTTTGTACTCCATTGCGTTGAGGGTGAGTTTGTTCTTCAAGCCGGTGACCACTTCGTAGAACTTGAAAGCGGCCTGTTTTGCTTTGAGAGTCTTGGCCTTCTTCTGCTCTGCCGGACTGAGTTCGTCGAAGTTTTCTGGAAGGGAAGGCTTGACCCAGCCTTCCGTTTTTGGACCATCGAACTCAATGAGATTGGGGTGGCAGACTTGCAGGAAGAGAGGGGCAATGTGAACCGACTGCCAATCTATGATGCCTGAAATTTCGGTGGGTTTGTCAGGATGAACGAGGATATTCTCGCCGTGCATGTCGGTGTGCCAGAGGCTTGGACGGGAGAGTAAGCTGTCGGAAGGCAATAGACATTTGGCCATCTGTAGGTACTTCTGAAGTGCTGACACCTTTCTTGTCATACTCGGCTGGTATCCGCCAGGATATCCACACAGATCATCAGGCTTGGGATGCTTCTTGAGCCTCTGGATACAGTCAAGCTCGCGTTGGCCGATTGCTTCGACATACTCTTCGGCGGTGTTCCCTGAATTTGGCTGATAAGTATTTCAACATTTGCTGTAGTATCTTGTATGTTACTCACATGGACCCCTATTGACATCCACCCGTGAACGTCCCCATTCATAAAACTTTCGATCAGTAGTTGGCCCAACAGCAAATCTGTCCACGTTTTGATCACCCAGATTTCCTTCCACACAGGGACCCTTACTAACATGCTCAGGTATATCTTCTCGATAGTATAGACTTCCGTATTTAGAGAAAGAACATGACGCAAAAGCATGTTCATATTTCACCAAAGACTGAACCAGCGCGGATTGTTCTGCCCACTTGAGGGATTCCCATTTAGGGCCCAGTTCCACGCCTTCGACCTTTTCCATGATGATGTACTCGGCTCCAACAGAGTCCTTCGCTGCACAAGAACTCCATGCCAGGACCTTAGGGACCGGGACCTTTAAAACATTCCTGACCTGGATAATCAAGTCAGTCGTTGGTTTGTTTGGAATTGAGTGACTCACAAAATCCATGGTTGCCACTTCGCTTGCAGTGGTGTAGTGAGGCCGGCCTGCATTGGGGTTAGGAACTTTGGCCACGACCTGCTTGCCATCGTCCATGGTCATCAAAAATACTTTATTGAATTGTCCCTCTGGTAGCTTCTGAATGTCGACGCAAAGCTTGGAACCAGCTGCTCCTGCAGCTTGTTTAGATAACTCGACCATATTAAAAGAGACATATCGAGCAGCAAGCTGTTTCTGCTCATCGAACAGCCAGCGACCTGCTGTGAAACGATGGAAGGTATCATCATCTCCTCAGTCCATTGTTAGCCACGTTTACCAAATAACCTGCCTGAACAGCGGAAAAAAATATTTACCTTGAAAAGGCTTTGGATTGTTTGACCCCATGGCTAATTGCTTGAAGGACAGCCGGGACCACCAAGGGCTAAGAAGCTGAAGTGGGGAGCTGACAGACTTCTGGATCGTTCGTAAAAGTGTGGACTTCATTGAAGATGAAAGCGCGCAACCAAGCTCATTGTAAGGATATAAGCTTCGCCATATTGGCTGATAAAACAATCAACGATGAAACAGAAAGCTTTCAGGAGCAAAGATTCAGTCGGCGCCTGTTGAAGAGTTAGATAGTAGCATGTTAGCGTGGTAGATAGGTAGGTACCTACCTAAGCCAACAACCGCTGTTAAGGCCGCAGCGCCAACGAGCGGCTACCTGATGAGGTACGAAATCCTATTGATTGGCACCAGTAACTTCAATCACCTACCGTACTGTACCTTCTTTACACCTACGGTACGCACGTACAATACGAGAACCTTGGAAGTAAGTCACCAGAGTTGTATGATTGGTTGGCTGCATGTGGGTCGATAACGGGCGAATCATTGAATAACCGCCCGTGCCGCCCACGTACCCCAGGGCCGTTGTTGACTGTACTCGGGGGGACCGGAAAGTCTGTCAGTCGACCGAGTACCCCACCAAAAATGTGAGTCGTTGCTCCAGCAACAAGCCCCGGTCGCAACAAATTTTGGTGTTGGGAAAAAAGTCTGTCAGGCTACGATAGTATAACAGAAGATAGAATAGATAGCGACAGAATAGTGATAAATGACATTAATTAGAAGGGTGTAGCTCCCCCGTTAGCAGCTATGACTGCTTGCAACCGTGTAGGCATGCTCTCAATGAGCCTGTGTAGTTGCTCTCCTCTGACTGCAGCCCAAGCACCGAGACAGTGCTTTTGGACCTCTGCAGTATTTTTGTCCCGTTGAAATGTCTTCTTAAGTTTGCATTCTATATCTCCCCAAAGTGCTTCAATAAGATTGAGATCTGGTAATTGTGGAGGCCACTGTAAAGTCTCCATCTCATTCAGTTGTTACGGGCTGGCTTAGTTGGTACTAAATGCTCGTACTTGAAGGACTTCAGGATAGGGGCTCAAGATGGGATTGTGTTCAGCCTGGAGAGCTAACCTCTCGCAGGCTACTATAGAGCTTTATATACACAAGGCATTACCTATAGCTAACGGGGGTGCAGACCCCCTGGAGAGGGGTATGTGATCTGTTGCTCTGCTGTTCTGTCCAAACAGATCACAGATCAACAGATCACTCGGTCCAACGTTCCTCCGACCGGTCCGTCGTACCTCCAATCTGTACTCCCCTAACCCTGAACGGGTCGAGTTCTAACATCAGTTCTCTGTAGATGTTGGCGTGTTTTTTGTGACCCGATGCGTTGTCTTCTACAATCACAGCCCACCCGCGTTCCTCACACATTCTCTGCCAGAACAAAAACAGAATGAGATCAAAGATAGTGTCTACATAGGTAGCAGAATTGAGTTTAGCTTTCCCTTTCACAAAGTGTAGTTCTGAGCGCAATGTGCCGCAAAACGCGCCTCAGGCCATTGTAGACTGTTGTCTTGAGTGAAATGTCTCGTGTATGCAGTCCTCATAGTATTCTTCTTCAGGTGACCAAATGACTATGGGCCGATAATGATATCCTACTGTCAAAAACGATGATTTGTCTGTCCATACAACTTTACTCCATTCTTTATAGCCACAATGTAACCGCTCTTGACACTATTGAAATCGTAAAGCTTGGTTTTTTGGGCTAACATGAAATTTAATACATTAATTAGCATAAATAACATTGTATTGAGTACTAGAACTTACTTTTTGCAAGGCACTCGTTTATGGTAGCCTAGTGAACTCATTGCCTTGCATATAGTCTTCCAAGAACAAGTGTAACCCATCTCTTCTTTAATCTTATCCCAACTTAGTTGCCGAGTGCGTGTACTGCTGATAACAAAAGCTTTTAACATTTGTTTCTCAGCATCATTAAATATGAGGGGTCGCCCCTTTCGATGCCGATTAAATGGTGTTTCATAGATCTGCCATCGCTCGTGAATCTTCTGACAGGTGTCAGGATTCATCTTCATCTTCTCACCAATTTGCGTCCATCCCAGGTTGGCTTTGTCTCGGAGAGCAACAATAGTTACTCTTTCGTCTCTCATTGTCTCTCGGTTCTGCACTTCCTTGTGGTAAGTCTCCCGGGTTCTTTCCAACTTCATTGCTGCTCGTGGGGTGGTTATGCAACGACAAATCTGTCGTTACTACAGCTTACGCGGTGGCGAATCCTGGGAATCAATTATTTACCGGGCTCTGCTTTACAACCATCTCAATTAGGAATAGCGGAGGTACATCTCGTCCTGATAGACTTTCCAGCTCCCCCGAGTACCACCTAACCGCTTGAATTCCAAGCGCTTGAGTATACAACAAAGCCAACAAAACTTCACTATTATTGTAGAGAGCGGTTAGGCAGTCATTTTATTACTGGCAATGCAATTAACGAGATCAATGGATACCAATCATAGCTGTTGCCTCACAATGATACAACAACGATTTGATCAAATACCTCTCTCTAAAGTGCTTATAAGAGACAGACTATTCCCTCGCAACTGTTCCACAGAGATCCAAAAGCTACTAACAAGACAATCCAAAACTGGATACTGCTGTAAGACGCTCTCCTTCAACTGATGACCATAGCTGACAAATTCAAAGGCTACGAAAGTCTCCTAGCTCAAAAACTTTCATCGCAGCTCAACTCTACCTTAGTGTCTTCAACGCACAGCTTAGCTTCAGATCCCTTCCTATAATCAAGTCATGGTTCCAAAGATCTTGCGCTCCTTCCTTCAGGAGCTGTTCAAGGTTGCGAATCAGACCTCCTCGGCAAGGAAAAGACTTCTGAACCCGAGCGCGGACGGCGCGGGATCACGCGTGTTCCCTCCTGTCGGCAGCAAGCTCAACGCTAAATATGGCATTCGCATCGATAAAGGAGAACCGGTGACAGGGGAAGAGGATATGATCGTGTTGAATCTTCAGGTCAACAAGGAAGCTGAAAATTCGACAATTAAGAAGCTCGCACGAAAGGGAACTCACAAAATCTATGCGCAGGCTAGGGTGCCCCGTACTCAGGAAGCCAGTGAAGAAAATTTGTTCAAATTGCTTGCCGAATTTGATGAGGACCTAGAAGCAAGAGACGATTGATGGACGAGAGGTGGTGAAGGCTCGATCTTGGACGCCAGAGTCGCCGAACAGAGGTAAGTCTTTACCATGTCCAACGCTACAAATGTAATCTCAACGTCAAACAGTGCACGTGTCGGATGGGTGGACGGACCCCTGGAATTTGGCACGCTCGGTCATCTCTACAGCTGTCTCTCAACCGTTCTATCTGTACATGGAACTCGCTTCAAGTTCATCTGAACCTACCGGCCAATAGCGATTCGATGACGAAGGGGTTTCGTTGGAAACCGTGGTGGATGTTTGTGACTTTGCTGTTTCCAGAATGCATTTGTGTCATAGCTTAGGGGGGCTGTAGAGTGTGATATGAGTGTCTGAATCGATGGAAGAATTGCATCATACGAAGATACAGCGGGTTCAGTGTTGGCATAGCGTCTATTGATCCATTGATTACAATGCTGCTTTTTCCGCATCCGCCCTACCTGTATAGCCAGCCACCTTTAAAGGCGATTTATGTAGACTTGTTTGGTCTCATACTCTGGGATCAGTCACCCAGAGAGGACGTCGTCCTAAGGTTTCGTTCACCAAGCATTCCAGCTCGTGGCAGGTTGTCGTTGATTACGGTCCTCACGTTGACCCCTGGGATCCCTGCTCGGCTGCAGGCGGGGTGCACGTGGAGTGGTGGATGTCGTACTAAGCTAGATAGAGGTTAGATCACAACCCACCTAAGGGAGGGGCGTAACTTACCATCCACTTGGGTCCACTGGGTCAATACTAACTGACGACCGTAATCTCGGCTAAACCGATTGCTTTGGTCGGATCACGCCCACGCCCATAACTATGCCTACCTAGGTAGTACCTACTCTGTCCCACTACGGTCGGCCATGGCGTTCGACACGAGGAGATAAGCTGTACTTTAGATAGCAGACCCTAAATGAGCTTAGACGGATTTGTGAGAACTCAAAGAGCTGACTAACTAAGCTGTCTATGAGAGCTATAGCTGAGCCAGAGCCGATCGGCTCCAGCTGGCTCGTATAGTTGTCTCTATGAGCTATAGCTGAGCGCTGATGAGGGCATCGAGTGATGTCAGACAGTCCCACCCCCGCAGGAAGAACGATCCGCCGGGGTCTCGGTTAGCCAGCGAATCAGGATCGGAACCCCTCAATCAGACGGTCGGCTCAATTAGACACCCGCCAAAAATCACCAGAGAGAAAGACACCAGGGGTCACTCCCCAAGAGGGTGTCCTGGGCTGAAGAGCTATACTACAGACAGAGGCTCTCTCGTACACCGAGATGAGGAGGTCTAAAAGGGGTCAATTTCTACTTGGCGTGAAGCCGGCGTTTTATATAGCTATCTAATGCTCTAGGCAGCAGTGATCCTCCGGCTCCTCCCGAGCCGCTCACGGAGAAATGGGTCGACCAAAATTCTCCTCGTTAAATTTGCGGGTGTCTAATAATGACACAAGTTCGACTGGGATAGTGTATGCCTGTTAGACTTAACCACGTGGTCCATACAACTCAAGTGCTCAGAAGTACAAGGAAATTTATATCTTGAATGATACCTAGGGTGTTCAAGGCATGATGGCGGAGCGGTTAACGCGTGGTTAGTCGTCACATTTCCATCGTCTGTCGATCATTACTTACTACAATTTAGGGCCTGCTATTCTTCGGATTCAGCTCATCTCCTCGGAGGCGTGTGTTCGAATCACACTCATGTCGGATTATTTTTTTTGGATATCCCGTGTGGATCCTCAAGTTAGCCGCTTTTGAAATGTGTTCGTTACGCAGCCATCAGCGCTTTTCTGTAGCTAAATCCTTCAGGTGGACAGAGCTTTCAAGAAGAGCTACAAGCACATTCAAAGACGTTGTGGTCGGTAAATGAAAGCCTTCGTTCACAGCTACTATGGGAGGCTCAAAAATTTGGCTTATTAAGCCTAGCTCAGACTTGGGGGTCGCTTATCCGTCGGGAACGGTCCGGATGAACATGCAGCCGGCTCGCCGTCAAAGGAGCGACGGCGAAGCGCTTGGCGCAACGGGTTGACACCTGATCGAGCAATCAGGTAGTAGCAGCCAGCCGATTGATAGAAGCAACCGGCTCAGGAGAAGCTTCTGGAGCTAGAAGCTCAGGAGCTTAACAAGGCAGATAGAATCCACAGATTTCATAGGTGAGATCGAATGAATGTCATGCTACGCCTAAAGTACATGCTTTCCCTTGTGATTTGCTACTAATTCTAGGTACCTTAGCATCAGGGTGCCATCCCGATCTCAACAGTCACGGCACTTTTCTATAAGCTTACCTAAGCTAGAGCTACACGTTTCTAACAGCCAAAAAAACTGGTCGAAACAGGGCTTTCATTTCACAGCTACAACGTCTTACAATCCCGCTGTTGGTCACGCTTGTAGCTCTATGTGAGAGCTCCGTCCGCTTGAATGAATTAGCTATAGAAAAGCGTTGGTGGTTGTGTAATGAGGATGATTCTTTTCGACGTGGCTAACTAAGGGTACTGGCCAACTAAGGGTCCACACGAGATACCCAGTCCATTGAGCCGCAGAAATCATCGCTAGACTAGGACTCTCCAACACCCAAACCCACCCTCCACTCCACCACCCCCCGAAAAAACCACCAGCATGATCCTCCCCCGGCCGCTCTCTCCTCCCGCACACAATCTCCAACGTGCGCCACGCCGCCCCGCAGACGCAGCCGTGCGGCGTCGAACTTGACACTCAAGCGCGTCCTTCGCTGGACGTCCACGGGGGACGCTCGACCTCGACAACAGCCGGCGCGCCATAGCGTGCACTGTCCGAGCTCCCCTTCAGAACCGACGAGCCAACCTCCCTCGCACCAAACCCATCCCTCACCCCAGCATCAGCATGATCCTCATCCGTCCACAAACCAGCACCGGCGCCGACTACGTCTCGCGCTCGCTCGGGGCCTACCTCGTCGAGTCCCACGAAGGCGGTCGACGTGCCGCTCGAACGTCACGAGCCAGATCTTCCGCGCGCAAGCTCGCTGTGGGCGGGCCGGCGCGGTCCGTGAGCGCCGGGGTGGCTGGATGCCGGGTACAGTATCGAAGAGCCCGTGGGCGGGCTCCTCGCAGGTGCTGATATCCGTGTTGGGCTGCGGGTTGTATGGCGACGCGCGATTGGCGCAAGTGGTGTTTCGGCGGGTGAGCGAGAGGGTCGAGGGGTTATAGCGGGGTGTATCGGGGGCAGAAGACGGTGTGACGAAGCACGCATGTCAGGTGAAAGTTAATGGGACTGCCTTTCTCGTGGGACTGAATGAATGGTTTTAAATCTTGACATTACACTATCCACAGGAATGGAACAGAAAGAGGTGTTTGCTGCCTTTCAACTATGAGACGACTAGACGGGACGGGACGGGACAGGACGGGGAAAGTGGCTGCGAATAGACACAAATATAGGGAACTAGTGCGCTCAGGTACCCAAAATCCAGAAAAGAATACCATACCCAAAAGACTCCGCTCAACGGATGTGAACATGCAGAGAAGGACAACTGGACGGACATCAGATGGATGGGGGGGGGGGGTTATCAGACAGGACCGACGGGGTGACAACAACAAGGGAAAGTAGTCAAGATCCGAGCTCGAGCTTTTCCAAGACACATAACGGAAGAAAGTTTTCCACCCCCCAAATTCAGTGAGATAGCAGTTGAACAGAGGTGCTGCTACGCCCCAACCCATGCACGCATGGCCAGAATAGATGACCGGGGGTTTTCCCTTAGAACATCCGGAGAGAGAAAATCCGCAATCGAGGGAAACGTAGCTTTGAGATGACGACGGACGAAGTCGGAAACGAGGTACACGATGATGCATGATGGGGCGTTGTGACGCGAAAGTAGTTGTCATCAGTCGTTTTGTCGAAGAGGACGAGTCTCCGAGACATCAGACGGCGCCGGTGGCCTTCCTCCGACGAAACATCTTGGCGAAGCTGCCCTCGTCCTTTGCGGGCTGGGCCGGTGCGAGCGGTGATGGCTGCGTCGTCGCCGTCGTCGTGGGCGGTGGGCCGGACGTCTTGAGGAAGCTGGCCAGATCGCCCGTGCGGCCGGGGTCTGTCCTCGCGGAGCGAGCCTGGTTCAGGCCGGCGACATCGCTGGCGGCGCGACGGCTGGGTCCGGCGGAGGTCGGCGCGCCGCCGCCCGCTGCGCTGACGCTGTTCCCGCTCCGTTGCTGTTGCTGCTGCTGCTGCTGCACCGGGAGTCTGGTCCCGGCGCCGGCGGACGACGACGACGACGACGCTGCTCCCTGCGCCTTGGCCACGGCTCGGCTGACGGAGAAGCGGGGCGACCTCGGCGACGACGACGAGCCGGACGGCCGCTGCTTCTGCAGCGCCCTGGAGCCCGGCTTGGGCACGCCGTCAAAGGCGGACGGAAGCGCGGATTGGTCGGGCGGCGGCGGCACGTTGCGCAGGAAGTCCATCAGGCTCTCCTCCTGCCTGCGAGGCTTCGCGGCGGGCGCGGCGACGATCTCGTCGTCGTCGTCCTCGTCCGTGTCGATGGCGTACGGATCTCTCACGCGACGCTGCTTGCGTTTGACGGGCATGTGGTCGTATTGCCGTCCTGGGCCGGCGGTGGAACCGTTGCTTTCCAACAGCGGCGTCTGGGAGGTAAAGGACGATTGCACGGAGTGGGGGAGAGACTTGGTCGAGCCGTTCTGAGTGGGCGTGCTGGAGCCTTGTGTGGTGGCGGTGGTCGTCCGGGCTTTGAGTGGATTTATATGTGGTTCCTTTGACCTAGGGGCGGGGTTGGGTTTCCCGATCAATGCGGCCTGGACATCCCTCTCGCCTGGCGGGCCCTCGCGAAGGAAGTCGACCAGGTCGGACGTCTGCCCTTTCTTCTCCACCGTCGCGTCACGAGCCAGCAGACGAGACCTCGATTGGGAACTGGCCAACGAGGTAGATACCGACCGTGACGGAGACGCAAGTGCCTGTTGACCGACTGCAGTCCTCGATCTCGTCTGGCCGACGGGCCGAGGAACGGCACCGGTGGTACGTTCAGAGTCTTGCAAGCCGGGTACGGAGAGAGACCGCGATGTGACAGGCTTGGAGAGCCCCGCCGAGCCTTCGCCGGAGGGCCCCGTGCTGCGCAAGAAATCCGCAATGTCCTTTGTCGAAGACCATTCGACTCGGGCCTCTCGAGCGACCGGTGCGCCGGGACGCGGTCTTTTTGCTGGTGGAGGGGGTGTTGAGACGGGCACGATGGAAGATTTGGATTCTTTCCCGATGCTTGGTATCCTCGATGGGGATGCGGCAGTCTTGGAGGAGTAAACGGGAGAGGTCGACTTTCGTACAGTCGGGCTATGAGTGAGACCAGTTCCATCGCCGGGAACGCCAGACCGCTGCTTCGGGCTTCGAGCATGATCATCGATTGATCCCGGGCTGCCATCCCCGTCTCGTACATTCAAGGGTGTCAACGTGTACTGAATCGTGTCGCCACTCCGTATCAGCTCTTCAAAGCTTTCCTTCTTGTCCTTCCGTCTTGCGGCAAGCTGGGACGGCTTCTCGCCCGTCGCATGGGCAGAACCTTCCGAGGTTGACACCGAACGGGTGTGCTTTTCATTCTCACCGTACGGTGATGATGCCATCGCCTTGGCTTTCCGGGATGCTTGAGACGCCTCGGAGCCAGATCTGTTGACTGTGCGCTGGCCCTTGCCGGCGCTATCTGACCTGCTACCAAACATCGATACGTCCTCTCGAGCTGTCGAAGAGCTTCCATACAATCTATGCACGCCAGCACGTTCGGGTGACTGCCCTCGAGCAGGAGGCGTGACTGATTCGCCGGGCATCAATGCCTTGTTGGTGCTCGAGGGGTGCCTCGTGTGCAAGAATATGGACGGGGTTGTCGTCTCAGGCTTGGGGGCATGTCCGTTCAGTTTAGGAGTCTTCTGCTCCGTGGGTGTCGACGTCCGCCGCGGAATATCCATAGAACCTTCCGAAGTCTCCGCTAGCGGTGTTAGAGGAGAAGGAACATGCTCGGAACTTGCGGTTCGCACGGAGGTGATGATTGTCTTGAGACGTGGGTCGTTGCCAGGGTGACTTCTGGTCGTAGGGCTGCCATCCAACTGAGAGAGGTGGGCGCGTGCCGGGGAGGAAGGTGATGACTTGGCAGAACCTTGGAGTTTACCAGTAGAATCCGCTGCCGACAGCTTCGACCAATCTGTTAGGGATCCTTGTAGAGGCCTCTTGTGTTCGCCGGGCTTCACCCTTGCAGACCCACGTCTCAAGACAATCATCACCTCCGTGCGAACCGCAAGTTCCGAGCATGTTCCTTCTCCTCTAACACCGCTAGCGGAGACTTCGGAAGGTTC
>QQTW01001295.1_pt1 | contig 17340 bp, 16 predicted proteins | sample 1904831 | NCBI WGS metagenome assembly QQTW01 (sample SAMN09435610, study PRJNA476489) | Subsurface metagenome, whole genome shotgun sequencing project. | reverse complement strand
CATCCGGAGTAGGAGGACTTGGGATGTATCCCATCCATCTACCCATCCATCCATCCATCTGCTGTTCGGACTTGGTGGAAGAGGATAAGGGTGAGAGTAAGAATAGGGGTGCTTTTGATTTAAGAGTGACCACGAGGGAAATGGTAAAGCAACGTGGAAGGGAGGATAGTCAAGGGTTCGTTGAGTGGTGACGATGACAGAAGGAGCAAAGATCGATAGAATGGGGAAAGTAAAAGCTGGAAGGGGGGAGAGAGAGGAAAGATACTACGTACATGTGGATCCACCGCGGTGACGGTAGACATGTATTCTTTCGATGTAAGGATCAATTCATGATATACTATCCCCCATTACACCACGTTAGCTTTACACATTCCACATATACTCTGTGGGAGACAATCCACGTACCAACATAATCCGGTAAATATCCCAGCCCATACAACGAGCTAGTCGGATGCAGTTGCACAGTAACACTCGTCCGTAAATTGATATACTCGCCTATCCCCTTCACTTTCGCGGCCTGATGATAGTATCCCGAACAGATACACTTCCTGATAACATCCCAATCGGTTCCACAGCTGATAGTGTCCATGCGTTGCATCTTCATGATATCCGTCAACTGTTCCCTGATCTCTTTCGCTCGACGGAGGGCCTTCGGGTGCAAGAAATGACGCAGACACCATGCATCCGAAAACCCGTTGGAACGCCATTGCATGTAGACGTGTAATAACGTGAGATGGTCGGATTCAGGGACGAAGAACTTCTCCCGCGCCGCGTCGGATTCTTCTTGTCGCTCTTTCGGTCTATAGAAGATGCTTGGCACGGATAGCATGGACACGATGGTCAACATCTCTTCGCTGCAACCGTATTCTTCGGAGGTGATGATCAATTTCGCCAACGAGGGGTCCATGGGGAAAGCGGTCATCTTTTTACCCATGCTGGTCAGCTCGCCGAGGTTATCTAGTGCTCCTAATGCCCAGAGATCGAATAGGGAAGTCGTGATGGTGTCTTGGGGGGGTGGATCCATGAAGTCGAAATCGAGCAGATCTTTGATGCCGAGTGATTTAAGCAGGAGAACCGTATTGCTCAAATTCGTGCGCTGGATTTCGGGGATGGTTTGAATGTAGAGTTCGTCCCGAAAGGCCCGCTCGGTGAATAAATGAAACGCTTTACCCGGTCCTGTCCGCCCCGCGCGTCCAGCCCGTTGAGAAGCGTTGGCTTGCGAAATCGGTGTGATCTGCAACGTATCCATGCCCATCCGAGGATTATACACTTTGAGCTTCGAGAAGCCGCCATCGACGACGTACATGATCCCGTCCACGGTCAAGCTGGTTTCAGCGATGTTGGTGGCCACGATGACCTTGCGAACCCCTGGGGCTGCCCGGTCGAAGATCTTGGCTTGCAGATCGGCGGGCATTTGGCTGTAAATAGGCAGGACGCTGAGTTTCGGCGGATCGTTGAGGAGTCTCAGTCGCTCTTCGACTAGCTCGCAGGTGATTTCAATGTCTTCTTGACCGGTCATGAATACCAAAATGTCACCGGGGCCTTGAGACACGTGGATGGCCAAGACTTGCTTGACGGCGCTGTCGACGTAGTCTTCGCAGGGTGATCGCGAGAACTGTACGTCCACGGGAAACGTCCGACCCGGGATGAAGAACTCGGGAGCACCGCCGTAGAATCTTGAGAAGCGCTCGGCGTTCATGGTGGCGGAGGTGACAATCAATTTCAAGTCTCGTCGGCGCGCCATGAGCTTTTTGAAGAGTCCCATGAGGACGTCCGTGTTTAATGCTCGCTCGTGCGCTTCATCCATGATGATGCATGAGTATCGATCCAGATCTGGCTCCGTGAGGGACTCTCGCAGTAGCACTCCGTCCGTCATATCTATAGGAAGTTAATAACATCTGTAATAGGATATACAAAATAATACCTACACTTGATCGCAGTTTCACTGCTGGTGCAGTCCTCAAATCGAATCGCGTACCCCACCAGCCCTCCTAATGGCACCTCCATCTCCTCGCTGACCCGCTTGGCAACGCTCATCGCGGCCACTCGCCGAGGCTGCGTACATCCAATCATGCCAATCTTTGCATATCCATCTTCATGCAGAAACTGCGTCAGCTGCGTCGTCTTGCCTGACCCTGTCTCGCCCACCACAATGACCACCTGATTATCCCGAATCACCCGTAGCAGCTCTTCTCGCACCGCAAAAGCCGGCAGAAACTCCCTCTGCTCGCGCAACGTCTTGCTCTTACTAAACGCGCTCTGTCCTTCATTCTTCTTGAGATGATCGGCAAACTTATTCCCTCCTTTCTTGTCCTCGTCCGCTGCTACCGGCGCTGCACTATCCCCTTCGTCTTCCTTGACGCCCATCAAGTTCCCCAACGCTGTCCCCGCCATGTTGGTCGCCTCCTGCGCCTGCTTCTGCCGCTCCTTCTGCTGTCGCTTCTCCTTGACCACCCTGCTTCCCTTTCTGCTGAACACCGCCATGTCGCTCTGCGGGTCACGCACCGCTGGCACGGGATCTAGCTGCTTCGTAAACACCGTGCGGCCATCCAAAAAGGGCGGCTTGAGATCATGCACCAACAGATGCACGCGCATGCCATCGTCATCGTCTTCCAGTCCGCCATCGTAGTCTCGTCGTTGCGCCACCCCCGACGTCAACATACGGTTGGTTTCCCAGGCGTCGACATCGCGCTGCTTCTGCGCCGCCCGGGCGCTCTGTCGTTTATTATTCTTGCGCTCACTGAGCGCCACTTCACGCTGCTGGTCCGCCCAGGTGGTATCGGCGGCGCCAAACGGGTTGTGCGTCTCGTCGCCGAGCGCATGCCCGAACTCGTCCACCGCGTACCAGTCGCGATCCAAAGCCTTTTCATCATCTTCGTCGGGCTCCTCCCGTCGTCGCTTGGCAGGTACCACGGAAGGTGATCCTCGTCTCTTGACTCCATTTCTGGCTGAAAAGGGACTCTGCCTAGGACTACCATCCGTCGTCGCCATTGTTGATGTCAGGTGAAAGTGAGGTGAAGTGAAGTCGGTTATCGTCGGCAGTTCAACCACTCCAGCAATTTCTTGCAGAGTCGCGAAAACGATGTCGATGATCACAGCCACGGCCTGGGTGCCCCGCGGCGCACCCGCCCAGTTTCCGACGCGGTATGAGTTCAACGAAGATGAATATGATCGAATTTCGAAGCTGGCCAAGTTACAGCTCGATGATGCCAAGGAAGAGCTAGACGAGGCGCGGAGAGCGGATGGGAAGCCGCGAAATGGCGAGGCAAAAATGTGCGTGTAAATTTATGACAATCAGGATTCGTGACTGATGTGCCCTAGGGAGGTGGACGATGATGATGACGACGAGGATAAAGATGATGACTTGAAAGAGTACCAGCTGGATAAATATGATGAGAACGAGGAAGACGAAGGAGCGCCGATGAGCATGTTTGGGAATGCCAAGGCGTTAGCATATCATGAATCGAATGATGACGATCCATATATCACGCTGCCAAAGGTGCGAATACTTTGTGTGTTGAGTAAATATAACCACTAACGATGTACAGGATGAGGGAAGTGATGATGAACGAGAAGAACTTCAAATTCTCGCCACCGACAATCTTTTGCTGGCTGCGAAAGTGGAAGACGAGGTGGCCCACCTGGAGGTGTACGTCTACGAAGATGCAGCCGATAATCTCTACGTGCATCACGACATCATGCTTCCGGCCATCCCGCTCTGCTTGGAATGGCTTGACGTTGCGATTGGAAGAGAAGGATCGGATGCCCGAGCCAACTTTGTCGCCGTAGGCACCTTTGACCCTGACATCGAGATCTGGGACCTGGATATCGTCGACGGCATGTATCCCAACGCCATCCTTGGTCAAGGTGATCCCACGAACGAGGGATCCAAACCGGGCAAGAAACGGAAAAAATCCAAGAAGACCAATGGAGAATACCATGTCGATGCCATTCTCTCGTTAGCGGCCAATCGAACCCATCGGAACTTGCTGGCCTCGTCCTCGGCCGACCAGACCGTCAAGCTCTGGGATCTGCACTCGAAGAAGTGCGCCAAATCCTACGATCACCATACGGACAAGGTGTGCTCGATTGAATGGCATCCGACGACGACGACGGTGTTGTTGAGTGGGAGTTACGACCGCACCGTCGTGGCCGCGGACATGCGCGCCCCCGCGGCGCAGGTGCCTCGATGGGGCGTCGAGAGCGACGTCGAGATTGTGCGGTGGGATCCTCATGATCCGAATTTCTTCTACGTGAGTCGTTTCGATTTTACCATATATCGACCCGCCACTTAAGTTGTTCAGATTACTACCGAAAAAGGGGTGCTGCATCGACATGACATTCGACTGGCGCCCGCGTCACCCGAGGCATCGAAGCCGATCTGGAGGCTGCAAGCGCACGGGGACGCTCTCTCGGCGTTCGACGTCAATTCTCAAATTCCTGGATTCATCGCGACGGGCTCAAGCGACAAAGAGGTGAAGCTGTGGAACATCTCAGCCGACGGACCCACCATGGTGGTCTCGCGGAATCTGGACGTCGGCAAAGTCTTCTCCACCACGTTTGGTCCCGACCGCGAAGTGGGCTTCCGGTTGGCGGTGGCCGGTAGCAAGGGAATCGTCCAAGTCTGGGATACCTCGACTATTGCGGCAGTACGGCGTGCATTCGCCGACCGAATGGGGACCACAGTGGATCAGGAAGAGGTCTCGGAACGGCTGGTGGGCGTCGAGGATGATGAATCGTCCGAGTCCGAGTCAGGAGATGAGCCGGGCGAGGGAGGCGAGCAAAAAGGGGATGGATGGGAGTCTATGGAAGAGCAGTAGCTACCATCAGGTATAGGCTAGCTAGCAACGAACCTTTTGACACAAGAGTGAGTATGGGATGTTCGAGCGCTCGATTGGGATCGTACAGTCCCAGTCTACAATTGAAAATCACCATCGTGGATTATCAGTTCATGTCTAGACTAGCTCGACAGCTCTTACGAGTCTCGAATCACTCTTCCTCCTCTGGCGTAATCTTCGGGTTATCGAGATCTAGACTAAGAGGGAAAATCACGTGACGCTGTTTTGGGCTATTTCATCAGTGCCTTAAGCGTGTTCGTTGCAGCTGACCAGCACGCAAGAGCTGGAAACGGTGAACAAGCCCAGCAACAACTGGTGGAATTACCGCCTAAAGCGTTGTCACTCCTACGGCAAAGGTCAGTCCAATCTTCATTACGCTAATCATCAAAATGATAATACAATCTTCTCGTCAGCAAACCCATGACGACGATATAGAGCTTGTCAACCTCTAACTTATCATAGGTGGGCGTGGGTCAGACAGGTCGAGCTGGATCACGTAATCCGAGTGGCCACAATTTTGTCGAACACCGCGCGCCTCAGATCGGGCGTCACCCGCTGATGCGCCAGTGCCCAATCCTTGGGAAACCTAGCCCTGAACCTAATTGACGCCGGCCCACTCGCAAGCTCTGATCACGTGAGGGGACGTCCGCTTGTCCGAATGAGCGACCGCATCCTCAATGCAGTATCAGCCATCTATCGCTTGCAGCATCTTCTATCGGTAAGTCTTGAAGATCTTGTACGGTATCCACAAGCTGAACATCTATTTCCACGGATTGTTTCTGTTGCTATGAATATCCATGTCAGCAACGACTTCGTCTCGGTGGACGTTCTTTTGTCGACCATCGTTCTGCATCAGACGGCCCAGACGCCGCGAGCCCACGCGAGGCCGGGCCACCAATCATCGATCGGCGCATCGATCCGGGTTCGTCACGGGCTTGGCGGCTCCTCCGACAAGGGGGGTCCGATGGGGTTTCAGCTGCTGAATCAGACGCCGATGATTGGTCCGTCTGCCGAAACGTGCTGCTCCGACCGGGCCGCGGGGCGGTCTGGCCCGGTGCGACTTGCTGCTTGGCTGCAACGGATTTTATTTTGTTTTCGGGCGGGGTCTCAACGCAGGAAACGGGGCCGTTTTTGTTTGATCCGCAGCCAATCAGAAGTCTGTTTTTGACACAATAGGGTTTCTTTTTGGCTCGATTTTTCCTCCTTTTTTTGTATTTCCATCGCTCGCTCTCTCCTTCCCTCCCCTCTCTGTCTTCCTTCTCCACCCTCGTCCCTCGCTTCGTCTCCTATTTCTCCTTCGACGCACGCACAGACAGGCAAGTCAACGCCGCACACTCTCTCTTATCCCCCATATCGTCTGCTTCCTTCTCCTCCTTCTCCTCCTTCCCCTCCTTTGCTTTCATTCATTCATCGTTGCGCCTCTCGGCTCGTCTCCTCCTCTTCCCCCATCCGTACAAACATCCTCTCCCCGACGACAAAGGAGAAATCGATACGTTGACGTGTCGCTCCTTTTGTTTCGCGCTCGGCTGGTCGGCGACATCACACATCATCTCCTTTCAGTCCTTCGCTTTGGTCGTCCTTTGTTCGAACTGATTTCGACTGCCGGAATTGTCTTGTCGTTCGTTGCCGGCCTGCATCATTCACCATCGACAAACATACCACTTCCGGACTGTGTCCGTTGAATTCCCTGGATCGAATATTGCTAGTCAACTTCGTCGTTGTGCCTTGAATTGCCATCTCCGATCCAAGTGCCGGCATCAGACAAGCTTTCCTAGGGCTAGCGACTGCATACCTACTCCACCTGGACGTGGACCTCGACTCTATTACCAAGCTCGCCAGATCTTCGTGCCTGAGCGACGTCAGCGACGTACAGCGCTATCAGCTTCACGTTACATCCGTCTCTTCGCTCCTATCAACTGAAGGGGAGAGCTTAAGCTCCCGTGAACCGCGGACACATTCATTCAATTTCGACGTTATCGCAACGGATATCAAGACATCATGGCTCTCTCGCGCGCCTTCACGTCGAAGCGCATCCGATCGGATAATCAGCTCAACACGCCGCAGCGATCCGCCAGCGCGCGCAACCAAGGCAAGCCCGTACTGCGCTCGCAGATCTCGGCGCCGGTTCAGCTGCTGTCGACAACCAATATGCTCTCTTTCAATGCGCCGGACATTCACGCGTCGTCGCCGTCGTCGGTGGGCTCGCACGACGATTCCGATGCCGGACATACTTTCTTAAGTTCGCCCGCGACATCGATCGAGCCCTCGCCGATTGACTCGCGCCCGTCGTCGCCAGACGCCAAGCATCTATCGACGCATTTTCAACTTGGACCGCTCGACGCGACGGTCGTGTCGCGGACCGACAGCGTCTCGTCGAACGAAGGACCGGCCGTGCCCTCACGGGCTCCTTCGCACACCAAAGCCACGCATCGCGCGCTGGCCCGTCAACGATCACAGCAACGGATGTCGCCGCCGTCGCGCATGCCGCCCGCCCGGATTGACGTCGTGGATACTCCCGCCCATCCCTTCGGTCGTGAACTCGAGCAGGTCGACGAGGTGGCCGAGGAGTTTGGCGTGCGCGGCAGTCTGCTGGAAGAAGAAGAGCGATTGCTGCGCGAACAAGGACTGCAGAAATTTGGGGCGCAAGATTACATCGCCGAGATCGAAGCCTTGTTCGGGGGTGTGTTTGAGGATCGACTATCGCCCACCGGCTCGAGTTGGATCTAATCACTTCGCGGAAGCGTCGTCGATGGGCGTTATGGGGTGCAATTTTTGTACTGTAATTGTGCGTGCCGGGTCTTGCGCGACGACAAGCAGTGGAGGTAGGCCAAAGAAAAGAAAAGGGGACGATGAAGGGCGTGAATAGTGAGGACGAGATGTGGATTATTGGTGGTATGGTGTATACCTACCTTCCTTCGGTGCAGCCGTTGATATGAGCGTTTACGACTTGTGTTTACTTGGACCATGTGTCTAAATTCAATCCTTTTTTGGTTCAACGAGCGAGAGAGAGCCCGGTGACTGTGGAAGTTTTTGTTTGGCGCCGTTTTATGAGCTCTAGCTCCGCCGTCGATCCCATCGTCTATGGGGAGGTTATCCCGTCCGTCGGGTTCAACGGCTACAGTAGACGATTCTTGGTAGACTACTGTCAGTAGCAACACCAGAATCGGAGGACCACAACGGGTGATTAAACCCAATCGAGCAACGATCCACAAGTCGAAGCTACTACCGGATCATAGTTCCTGTTTACTTGTAGTCTCATTGCGCGTCATAATGACCATCAACCATCGTGATCCGTCTTGTTCAAGTAGATTATAATTCAGAGCCGTCATTTTGTTCTCCTTCTGAGCGTACTACCCCAAGTGCATCATGAAGACTACAGTATATCTCACTTCCACTCAATACAAGAAACAGTCCAAAATCGCAAATGGCATTCCACATATCCAGCGGTAAAACAGCTGTCCACTTTCCTCAACATATATCCTGGCTTCGGTTATCGATGAAGAACGCCGCAAGCTACGATACGTAATGTGAATTGCAGAGCTCAGTGAATCACCAATTCAACCCATGGACTACTCAAACCATATTCCAGCAACCTGATGTGATGCCATCCTTCGAGCTGTCGAGTCGGACGCCCTATCCCACCCGCCAATCCAACTCCAGGGTCCTGTAACCTGTCATTCAGACCTGTCTCAGCATCCTAGGCTTGTGAACATAGGCTCGGATCCATGAGTTGCGGTCTTTTTATGCCTAAATTTCGCTTCCAGGTTTCGTCTCCATCTTCAGGCCTACTACGTCCACCGACCTGGGAGCGAATACGGTACGACCAGGAACTCGCTCTCACTGAATGTATTGAGTAGTGCCATTGCATTAGCTGAGGCCGTCGGAGACTGACTACATCTGCATCGACGCGTATTTAGAATACCATACAGTATGATTGAAGAAGGACGAAGGGAACCGAGTACATGGAATCACGAAGAGGGATATTGTTTGCTTGCTTTACTCTGCTTCCTGCTTGCCAGCCAGGTGTCGGATTCATGCAAGTGCTATATCGTACCTGATTACGAGGCAATCCTCGGGTTTTGAGCGAGTAGAGAAACTTGGTGTGAGGTACTTCTGTCAACTCCCAGGAAACACTAGACTACCGAGCTGTTATACGTATAACGTACGAGACGCACTCTACACACATACGATATGGAACGAAGAAACGAGGATGTGGGAAGGGACGCTAGATCTATATCTTGATCGACAAGACCCAGGCTTCTAGCCCGGAGGTTTTTCCCCGCAGCTCTTTCTTATCTCGAGGATCTAGCTTCCACAGCTCAATCCAGTTGTGATCACCTACAGAGCTACTACTAAACAAGATGAAGCTCTCCCTCGTACCTCTCACGACGCTAGGTCTCTCCCTCGTCGTCATGGCCGCTCCGACGCCCATGGAGATGGTTAAACAAGGCTTGTTGAGCAGACGAGAAGTCACCGTGGCGGATTTCTGCATCTCGGAAGCAGCGGCGACGCATGCCAATAAGAATCCCAACCAGGTATGTCCCATTGTACGCCGACCTTGTCCATCTTCGAGAAAGAAAAAAAAACACCAGAACTAGATGCTCTAGTTCACCCCTCTCTCTCTGTCTTCCATTCCACGGTCCACGGGTAGATATAACCGCAACTGACGCCACGAATGAAATAGTACCAAGGATACTATCTCGGAAACAACAAGCTGCAAGACTTCCGAGAGAAATTTCCCTGCAGTGCCGAAGAAGAGCGAGCCTTCCAAGAAGGAAAGCTGCAGAGGATTGTAAAAGATCGGAAAGACGAGAGGAAAGAGAATACACCGAGACGGGCTGGTCAACCGAACAACCCGAGGAATACGAACGTACGCGGGGTAGATTCCCGGAGACAGTTGACGCCGACGGAACTGGAGGCGCAGAGACAGAGAGAGCTACGGGAGAATTGGAAATGGGCTCAACCGCCGCAATCGCAGCCGCAGCAGCAGCCGCAGTCAGAGGAAAAGGAGCAGACGCCGGCGACAACAGGGAATAGACAGACCTTGACGGTGCAGCAACAACGCGGGCAGCAGGAGTTTAGGAGATTGATGAAGTTGAGGATAGAGGAACAGTTGCGGCAGCAGCAACAGAATCAGCAGACGGAAGGAGAAGCGATGGGGGGGAGAGAATGGCCTGATGGACGTTAAATGAGTTTTGTTATTGGGCTATTTGTGTTTTCGGATGAGTAAATAAATGGACTTGACTCTCAGCCTGTGTTTCTAGAGTGAAGTGTGTCCATTGGCGCAGAGAGGTGATTTTACTCGCCTCGAGTCTGGTTTAGATGATGAACGTTTTGCGGCTGTAGGATTTAACTCAGGCAACGTGACTAGTGGAGCCGATTGGACACTAGTAGCCAATTGCTCGTAGACTAGTTACTATAGACTAGCTATGGATATAGTAGAATTGGCAATTGAAGTTCGAATCCTCGGAGGATTGCTCCAATCGATATAGCAGTAGTCCAGTGAGTCACGTGAGTCAGACAGGTGAAGATCATGTGATATTCACGTGACTAAATCTTATCCGGTTTTGACTAGCGCTCCATTGCAGCGGCTAAAGCGCTAAGTTTAGCGCGATGTGGCTGAATAAGTCAGCAATATCAAACTCAAGCCCTCAACACCACGGGAAATGTTGTATCAACGTCAGCCCTATCGAAATCACCACGAGATGATCTTTTGTAAAAGATCATAGACATCCAGGATCACAGTTAAGGTCAATCCCACCTAGCAGCTTCTGCTGCTAGTATTTTCATCACGTGGTTCTCTAGTTGTTGTCCTGCTCGGTTGCTGTCATGATTTACTGCAGTGAACGGCTTTTCCCATTCTCACCTCCTGACACGCCGGTGTCAACAAAAACCCCCATCACCTGACATCCTATAGAATCCGAAAGAAGAATTAAGCGAGAATCTCGGCTAATATGACCTGGCGCTCCACGGAAGTTCCCTCTCGGAAGTTCCCAGTTACCCGCCGGGCTGGGGTATATAAACCCCCCATCCTTCCCCTTCTCTTCCTCTTCTTCTTCTTTTCTTCTTGTCCGTTCCCCACTTTCCTTTCTCCTCCTGTTATTTCCTTACATCCGCCTGCCCCCCCCTTTATTGCGTTTCCTTGCCCCCTTTCCTACTTCATCCTGTGTCTCCTTTGTTATGTCAGCTAAGGCTGGCGCACGATATGATGAGATCCCCCCACCAAGATGGTCTCAGGAAGAGCCGTCAGAACGGGCGAACACTACCCTCTATCCCTTTCTCTATTCATCGTCAGACACCCGCGAGGACATGTGCAGCATTTCAAGCTCTGGGGTGATGAATAAGCCCATCGTCTCTTCGGTCTATCATTAGCGCTCGTTTTCCTGGGTACGTTGATTAGCGTGTGTACTCCGTCCCGGCTTCTGCTTTGGTTCTCACTACGAGGTCGGTCTCGGGGGGAAGCCTTTAGGGAATGCGCGGTCGGGAGTACCATCGCGAAGCGGGTACTTTAGGGGCGGACGGATCCACCTTTGGGTGCGATTTTGGTAGCTACTGGGAGATTGACAAGTGGTTATTCGAGCTTGGACTGCAATGGAGCGGGGGTGGGTCTGGGTTGTTGTGGAGTGGGATATGGTTGATTGTTCGATGCTGAGGGAATGGGTTCACTGAAAGTGCATTTTCGTTTTTGTTGGCGTGTCTTTCTTTCATTTGTCTGGTCATCATCTTCTTTTCCTTTCTCTCATGTTCTTTCCTTGAGTTGTTGTCCCCTTCCCCTGCCCCCTACCCCCTATCATGTCATCGTTTTAGACGCAGGCACGGAAGGAGGATATGCCAACCTTCCCTTCACTTCATCATGTTGTTGTTGTTGTTGTTGTTGTTGTTGCCAGAAGTATCATGTTGTGTCAACACCATGCCCCATCATCCTCATCATCATCATCATCACAACTTAGCCATCAAGTCAAATCATCACCATATATTCAACGACGTATGAAACTACAGTAGAGACATCATCATCATCACGACATAGCCATCAAATCCACACATCACCATATATCCGACAATGAACTCATATACACTCAAGTCTCTCCAGACTACTCCACAAATAGGATGATAGATAAAAAAACAAACAAATAAATAAATAGACGGGATATCGTTACTCCAAGTTATGCTTACTTGAAGTTCACTGCTAGAACTAATGCATTACCTCACCTCACAGGTCCTCTCTTCAACCATTTCGGCGGTCCCATGGAGACTCCTCCTCCTCTGGGTTTCTTCAACACCGAGCTCAAGCTCACAGACGGCGGTATTGACGAAGGTGGTCTCCAATCCTTGAGCGCATCCCTCACTTCCTCCATCTGTTTTTTCCCAACTTCCACCCCCGTCCCAATGCCTGTTTTCAGATCCGTCCATATATTCCCCACCCCCAGCTTCCCACCCTTCGTCACCTTCCTAACCGGATGATGATGACCATCCAAAACTCGAAACTGACTCACACCCCCGTCTCGTACTCCCGATGATCCTGCCGATGATGATGAAGATGGATCCACAAACTCATGATAATCCAACTCCCCTCTCGCTTTCCTGTCGAGCTGTCTTCGCTTCTCACGCTCAAGACAGCGGAATAACCATTTATCTTCTTCCTGCGCGGGAGATTTGCCGATGAGCACATAGGCTTGGTACCGCTGTTCGAGGTCGAGGGTTTGGGTGCCGGGGTAGACGGGGTTGGTTAGGAACCACTTTTGTTTTATATCTATCGTTAGTATTTTATTTAATCTGGTGGTGGTTGGCATTGATTGGCCCATTGCGGGGATGTATGGATCAGTCGATGGGTTGGAGATCAAGATTGGATAGATAGATTATTCTCGATGGATCAGGTCGTTGAATACGGTAGATGTGCATGTGGCCAAGAAGAAAGGGGGGAGGATGGGGCGTTCAGGGGAACTGAATGGATGGATGGATTGATCGGTACCATCCAGCTGTGAAAGAAGAGCATCAAGGAATGAATGGGATGGATTGATGGATGATCGAGATATGGAAATATAAGTATAAATATAACCCACCCTCTCCATCTCAGCCAATACACACCTCCTCACGCATAACCCTCTCGCATACCCCGCGATGATCTTCCTCGTGCGACCGGCCCGATGACGTCTCGTGATAGCGAAGCCCGCTCCATAACCCTCATGATACAATTTCTTCTCTCGTGCTGTCTTGGGCTTCGGCTGCTGCTGAGATCCCGAACTCAACCCCTCCTTGATCCCCGTGGACTGCTGCTGGTCCCGACGATACCATCCCTCACGATGCATTCTCACGGCATCGCCGTCGGTGATATCTTCTTGTCGAATTTGCACCGCGTCCTCGAACCCATCTCTTAGACCTTGCATATGAATCTCTCGTTGTTGATCGTCGCCCACGCTACCACCCTGTCGCAAACCCTCTTCGAAAGCCCAGTATTCGGCTCGCTGCTCTGGTGTCAGATCGTCCCAGATGTCCGGTGCGTGGGTAGCTCCAGGGGGAAACCCCCCACCGGCTTGTTGGAAGTCTGGCGCGGACGTCTGGGGATCCTTGAGGGAGGCGCATTCGTCGGGGACTTCTTCTTCTTCTTCTTCGTCGGTGATGATGGTATCACCATCTTTCTGCCTTGCTTCATCGGATGGAATGGAGGAGAGACGACCCGTGACTAGCTCGGCGGCGAACCTCGATAGTGGTATCGTGCCAACTCCCACGATGAATGCCACTATCGGAAGGACATCCGGCCGCCGAAGGAACGTTAGGAGACGGTCGATTTTTCCTTGGACATCTTTTGTCTCGCCTAGATCTAGCTTTTGTGGTTCAATCATCTGTTGCGGTATGGTTTTGTCCTCGCCGGATGGGAGGCCGGAGATGCTGCTCGCCCAGAGCAGGAGCAGGAAAGACGAAAGACGCATGAGTGAGCAGCTGCGGATGGGAAATGGGATGGTAAGATGTGAGAGCTGCGGAGTGAAAGAGAATGGAAGGCAGAGCAGTCTTCCGAAAAACTAGAGATGAAAGACGATGCAGGAAGCAGTCCTCCTCGGGTTTGATTGATTGATCTCGGCCATTGGAGTCCGGCAAGCCAATACTTCAATACGAAAGTCCATTCGTCCGTCGGAGCTTGAAGAGTAATGGAGTCGTACAGCTGGGGGCTGTGTGCCTGGAACCGAGGAGCAAAGTCCAGTGTCCTAAGATAGAGGAAGTCCTCATGGCTATGACCAAGGCTCGGATTCGGACTCCCAGGGCGATCTTATTGCCGGTAGCGCGAGCAACGTCGATGAGCACATCCAATTACTTGCCCTTCATCGTTGACGTTATCCAGACTTCGTGATGTCCGAGCATCAAAACTCTGCGAGTCGCTTCGAGCGATGTGATGCCGGAAGGGACCCGTATCACGGAGCATCACGCTCGGATGTTTCGTATGTGGCGCCAATGATCGCCATTGTTTACGAACTCGTTCGTCTCGCTCGTAGTCGAGCCTGGACACGGACGCCTAAGCTGTCCACCATAACTAATGCCATTCGTACTGCTCAAGCTCGTTGCCGGTTTAGATTATGTTCTCGTCTTCCGGCTAGATGTTCCTTCGTGTTATGTACAAGCGGCTGCCCTGCTGGCTATATCTCCAGGGCACGTCCGCTTGGTTTCTAATATTCATACAAAATCGATTTCCTCTTCCTTCGTCCGTCATTTCTTGCATACTTGCTATATATATTTTCAGTATATCACCACTCCGGCGTCCGGTCTCTTGAGATCCTTACCTCGAATCAGTCGTGGAGGTGCTTACTGCGCCTTCACCTTCAATTACCCCATGCGATGGCTTGTCGCTGTCGCGCTGACCTTGCGAGCAAGCTGCGTCGTCGGAATGCCAGCAACCCCCACCGCCGGGACAGCACCGCCCGACGCAGGGCCAACACCGCCGAGTGAACCAGCCATCACACTGCAAGATCGGGTGGACCATCTGGTCGACTTCCTCAAACAGCCTCAATACGCTCTCTTGCTCAGTTTCCTAGTCGGTGGCGTCAGCTCCGCTCTCCTGACATCGTTCGCATATGAGGTCCTCACCGGCCAAGTAGGAATTCCTGGTCAGAAGTTGATAGATAAGATTCAAACGCACTGGGTGCCGGATGAATGCGCCTCGCTCAAGGATCCAAAGATCAACGAGCCGGATTTCCAGGCCGCGACCGGTGGCAAATACCCACCGCGAGCTGACGAGACGATCGACAAGGATGTGAAGGATCACCAGATGGACGAGTATGACGGCTTCGTGGCTGGCATGAAGAACGGGCGATCTCTGCGCCACGGACGGCAGCGCCAGTTGCATCTGGAGGGCGTCCAAGAGGGAATGAAGAGCTACCAGGGCGTTCCGTTCGGGCCATTCGCCCTCGCCGACAATGTCCGCATGCGCACGAATATGATCACCGCCGGCGACGAGGCGAGAGCCTATACGAACGGACAGCGGGAGAATCGGGAGTATCGCCATCTTCGACCCTGGTCGCAACAGCAGATCTTCCTCGAGGGGCGAGAGACAGGCACCACCCTGCTGGACGAGCACCAAAGGGCAAAGCCTCTTTCCCTCCTGCGGGGCTACTCTCGCGGTCTTTGCGTCAGTCGGTGCGTTCAGGCCGAAAAGAGAGTGGTGAGTAATCAGCGAAGCTCATGAACCCGTTGGCGCAATTGATCGTACTTCAAGAGCATGTCGAACCCCAAGGATGCTGACGACGAACGTTAGTGGTTCAAACAATCCAAATTACAGTACGAACTGGCCACCGATTTCCTCCCCGCGCAGCAAGAGGACGCTATGGTCGTGCGTTGCATGGAACGTGAGAAACGTCGACAGCTCACCCGCCAGGCCAAGGGGATCCCGGAGCCATATGCCGATCGGAGGAGCAAGTTGGCGCAGGCGCAGTCGCAGTCGAAGATGGAGATGTCGGTGCAACATCCCCCGCCGGCAAGTGGTCAAAGGACCAAGGTGCAGAAGAACGAAGGGGGTTGGATACCACAGTGGAAACGGGATCCGAAGCAGGTGTGGCAGGATGCGAAGGTAGCGGGAGGGCAGATGGGAAAGGGATTGACTGATGCGGTGAAAGGTTGGAAACCGTCCTTTCCGGCTACCGTTCCTCTGTTGGGGAAGGGTCCCAAAGGGGTGGGAGCAGTTGGAGGGACAAAGGTACCGTTGCCGATGCGATGACGCTGGGATGGGGCATACTGTACTCGTAGGTATATCTGGATTAGCTGCTGCGTCAAGGATGTGAATCTGGAAAGTCAGACCACCCACATAATGCCGCTTCCAGGTCGTCGTTTTTCAACTCTGGAAACCTGAAATCTGAATCACATAACTTTAGATATTGAACCCAAAGTCGTTCTTCTACCAAGGTGATGATGCGGTTGCTGTGGCGGGAGATGATGAAAGTATCTGACTTGGTAAAGGGGTATCCGTCAAGGAGTATCTGCCATGGAACGGCGGCCGAGAGAAGTATATAGAGAAGATTAGCAAACTGAAAAGGTGATAAAGTAATAATCATTCCACTAACCTCGGCCATCATCTCCTGCCTGCTCTGAATCGCCATCCAGCCGGCCAATTGGTGTTAGCTTTTTCCCCCGTCCTAGAAGTTAGCTGGCTCACAGAACGGTTCAATCAAGAAGGCACAACATCAGGGATCGCGAAGGGGGAAGTAAACGCAACAGTCATCTTTATTTTGGAGAATGGATCGCGGAAGGAGACGCAGATGATCTAACATCAGAGGTCAATAGGGAAAAAGGCATTAAAGAGGAGATGAGGACAGGAATTAATTACAGGAAGAGATGAATGAACTTGACTCTGGTGAAAGGAAGGGGGAGGAGGAAGCACCAAGGACGATGAAAAGTGTTTTGGAAAACCGAAGATTCTATGATGCAGTATTGCTTGAATTTTGTTCTTTGATGAACGGTTGATTGGTTGACGATACCACCGAATTCGTGAAAGCGGTCGGAACGTAAAGATCCTGTCCGGGTTCCCACACCCCCTCATCTTATGAGTCCGTGTTGATGCCCTCTCTCGATTGCGGAAGGTGATGATATCCCGTCGACTTCAACGAGGGCCATACGATTGCTGTCCATATGGTTGCTGCCCATACGGTGGCTGGCCGTACGGAATGTTCGCCGGTGGTCCTCCCGGTGCCGGACGACCCATCTGCGGATTACCACCCCAGCCGTAATCTTGCGTTGGAAAACCACCGGGCATTATCATCATCGGTGGTGTCGACAGCTGCGGCTGCGATCGGTTGTAATGCTGCATGAAGGGCTGCTGACCAGACATTTGCTGCTGCTGCTGCTGCTGCTGCTGCTGCTGCTGTTGTTGCTGTTGAGCGCGATGCTGTTGCTGTTGCTGTGCTCCTTGCTGGGCCTGCGCTTCCTGTTGTCTTCGAGCCATGATAGCATGCTGCACCATCTGATTACTGACGCCTTCCTTCATGCCCTTCTTTTCACGCTCCCTCGCCTCGATAGCACCCAC
>QQTW01001294.1_pt1 | contig 17349 bp, 13 predicted proteins | sample 1904831 | NCBI WGS metagenome assembly QQTW01 (sample SAMN09435610, study PRJNA476489) | Subsurface metagenome, whole genome shotgun sequencing project. | reverse complement strand
CTTGAATAACAAAGTATTTTATGAGAGTGTTGCTAGTAGAAGATGAACCTGATTTAGGTGCAGCAATTAAACGCATCCTCAATCAAGAGGCTTACGTAGTTGATTGGCTGCAAGACGGACTATAAGTTAGTGCTGAACTTTATGAGAGATATTAAGTTTTATTAAAAATACACTCTCATATTTCAATGGTGGCTGGCGATCGCCGCTCAATATTACAAGTGTGCAACTGAACTGTAAAACGGATAACTACAAATGTTATTGGACTACTAGCATCCCCCGCATACTGCGCTGCTGAAATCCGATGGGCAATAAAAGCGAACCACCAGCAATTGCTCCAAGCTTCAATTTTTGCCGTCTGGTAAATATATTCATACGGATAACTTTTTTGCGGATATAGGTGAAGGTTGCAAATTTGACTCGATCTAAAGCAGGAGTACCAGAATGAGTAAATTTTTAACTTTCCTTTTATACTTTCGCAGCCAAATAGGTATTTATAGGTAAAGCTGTCGGTAAGTTATGTATAAGATTTGATGAAGAATAGAGTATTATCACGTACTCCACTTTGCTGTCAACTACGGTAATTTTAAAGAGTACAAAAAAAAATTAATAATTATTTGATACTTTATCTAGGAAATTTATGGCGATCGCCTGAGAATTGATATGCTCAAGGAGTAAAAAACAGCAACTTGATCAATAAGACAGTCAATACATCAAGCAGGCAGATGTAGCAAAGCTTGTCTTAACAAGATAAAAGTAAGATAAGCCTTGAATAACAAAGTATTTTATGAGAGTGTTGCTAGTAGAAGATGAACCTGATTTAGGTGCAGCAATTAAACGCATCCTCAATCAAGAGGCTTACGTAGTTGATTGGCTGCAAGACGGACTAGAAGCTTGGAGTTATTTAGCAACTGGGTGGAAACAGTATAAATTAGCGATCCTTGATTGGTTGCTACCAGGATTATCAGGGTTAGAAATATGCCAAAAGCTGCGGCAGCAGAATAATTCTTTACCTATTCTCATGCTGACAGCAAAAGATCGCATGGAAGATAAAGTCATAGGATTAGATGCAGGTGCAGACGATTATTTAGTCAAGCCATTTGGCATCGCAGAGTTTTTGGCAAGAGTTAGAGCCTTGCAAAGGCGATCGCCACAATTGCAACCGCAACAATTGCAAGTCGGCAGTTTTATCTTAGATTATGCTACTCGTACACTCACAAATCAAAACTTGAGTAGCGATCGGCAAGTAATTTTTTTAACAAATAAAGAATTTCAACTACTGGAGTATTTTCTCGAACATCGCGATCAGATTGTTACCCGCGACCAAATTATCGAGCAAATATGGGAAGTAGGCGCAGAACCGCTTAGTAATGTAGTAGCAGCACAGATGCGTTTGCTGCGACGTAAATTAGCAGAAATAAGCGGCGATCGCTTAATTGAGACTATCTATGGGATTGGCTACCGTTTCCAACCGCACGGTGAATCGAAATAAACTATTTGCGCAAACTCAGTTACGTTTGGCTCTATGGTATGCAGGCGTAATGGGAGTAATTCTTAGTCTGTGCGGCGTGGGAATTTACGAAGCGATCGCTCATGCTCATTGGACTACCTTGGAAGCTGAGTTAGAAACAGTTGCAGGGACGCTGCACGATAGCCTAGAGCCAACGCTACAGCAGCCAGGACAACTGACACTTGAGGCTAGACAGCTTTTACCTAGTATTTGCCTAGTCGGCGCTAGTTGTGCCACAAGCCCAACTCAACGCCACCATGCAGGTGCAACATCCCAAGGCGATTACTACGTGCGGTTGTTGAATAATTCAGGTGCAGTGGTAGCAATTGTCGGTTCACCACCGCAGCAAATAGCCAATAAAGGTTCTTTGGCAAAACAATCGCTACGCAACAATGCAGGCGATCGCTACTGGCAGATTTCTTTAGCATTGCATACTCAAGATTATCGACCTTGGGGATACATTCAAGTTGGGCGATCGTTTCAAGATTTTGACAATTATCTAAAAGCGGTGAGATTGATATTATTGCTAGGCTTACCTGCTGCGATGCTCTTAGTTGCTGTTGCTAGTTGGTGGTTAGCCAAAAGAGCAATGCAGCCAGTTTATTTGTCTTATCAACAAATCCAACAATTTAGCGCTGATGTTGCTCACGAGTTGCGTACTCCTTTAGCTGCTATTCAAGCAAATGTAGAGTCCACATTAAGAATAGATCAGTTGTCAGCAGCAGAAGCGCGAGAAATTTTGCAAATCATTGAGCGGCAAAATTTGCGACTATCTCAACTGGTTCAAGATTTACTTTTACTTTCGCGGATGGAACAGCAATTATCAATTAAAGGTACTACGCCTGTTTGTTTAAATGACCTAATTTGCGATATCGAAGAAGAATTTGCTGCTTTGGCGATCGCGACAAATGTCACCTTAACTACTGAGATAGCCGTGTCAAAGCCTTTATATGTCTTGGGCGACGAGGAGCAAATCTATCGCCTAATTGCTAACTTAACAATCAACGCCATTGGGTACACCCTAACAGGGGGTAAAGTGACAGTCAGCCTTGATATCAGCGATAGCAGTCCAAAAAACGCTCTCATTCAAGTTAAAGATAGTGGCGTTGGTATAGCACCTCAAGAACAAAAACGGATATTTGATCGCTTTTATCGCGTCAATAGCGATCGCGCAAGACATACAGGCGGTTCGGGGTTGGGTTTATCAATTGCAATGGCGATCGCGCTTGCTCATCAAGGTAGCATCCAAGTTGAAAGTCAATTAGGCAAAGGTAGTACGTTTACAATTTGCTTGCCTTTACAACAAAGCACCAATTAGAAGCTAAAAGTGGTTCTTAGTGTCCCTACATAAACTGTCTGGTTGCTATTGTCGTGTTCTGGGTTCACAATTACCAAGACTCCTGGGGTAATAGCAATATTGTCATTAGCTTGAAAAATATAAAAAGCTTCTAAATGCCAAGCAGTATCTTCATCTGTATATTTTTCGCCCTCAACCTCGTAGTCATTGCTAATTAGTTTAGGCGGTTGACCGATGACAATTCCCCCTAAATTCCCTTCTTTACCTAGATCGGGAAAAGCAAATGTCAAAGCATAGTTAACAATATTAGCTTGTGGCTCATCGGTAAAATCAAGCGCTGTGGCTTGAGTATAACCAACCCAACCACTGAAGATAAACTTAGGACTAATTTGGGCGCTGACTTCTACGCCATAAGAATTGGCGCTGATACTGTCACTTTCATCATCAAAAGGGTCATTAGCGCGATCGCTTCCTGTTCCAGTATCGAGGGTATTGTAAGAGCGGACGTAACTCAAACTAATGCCAATTTCCTCAACAGGGATATATACTAACTGAGCGATCGCGCCGTAAGCACTGCCAAAAATACCCGACTCTGGATCGTCCGCATCATCAGCAACATAACCAACAGTCAACCTGAAGCGATCGCTAATTTCGTAAAATAAACCAACTCCCGTACTACCACTTTGCCGCAAAACTGGGTTAGTCTGTCCAAAACGAGATATAGAGCCAGTACCGCTATCTTGCACATCTCCAAGCAAAGGATTTAAGTCGCTGGTAAAGTCAGTCAAGCTACCGCCATCAGCTTCAATATAAATTGTTGCATCTCGACCGATAGGGAAGCGATATTCCAAAGTGCTTAACTCCAATTCGTTATCACCGTCTCCCTCTAAAGCCAAACGCGCCATATCTGTACCTGTCGCATCAGCAAAACTAGGAATATTTCTTGCTTGCAAGCGGACTTGCAAATTGTCTTCACCTGTAAAACTGCTATTAAACTCTAGACGCGCTCGACTGCTAAGAACGAGATTGTTGCCCTGTTCTTCACCATCGCTATCAATCTTTTCTGCTGCACCGCCAGCCGCACTGACAGTAAAAATAACTTCTCCTTCTAGCTTGGTAGTGGGAGAAAATTGTTGGGCTGCTAACTTGGCATTTTGCACTTCCAGAGTGTCTACTTTGCCTTGCAAGCTAGTTAACTCTGAGGCAAATTCAGCTTGTAAGCGTTGCAGGATAGCTAAATCTTCTTTGGTAACGACACTAGCAGAATTTGTAGCAATAAGTTGGTTTATTTGATTTAAGCAAGCACTCAAACTAGCCGCAAATTCATTGCGAGTAAGAGATTGGTTGCCTTGGTAAGCGATCGCGCTCGTCGTGCAACCATAACGGTTGGCTATCGATTGCATCGCCGCAAAAGCCCAGTCTGTAGCACTTACATCTGATAGCTGAGAAACAGAGGTAAATTGAGTAATTTCTTCAGTTTTGGGGGAAATTGCAGTTGGAGTTTCAGTCGCAAGAGTGCTACCGATGAATATCAATTCAGCACTAAAAACAACTGAAACTAATCTCAGCGTTTGCCAGAGATATTTTGACACCCTCATCCTCTCACCTAACTTTACAGATCGATCGCCCAACTATTTGGTAGCGCGATCGCCTTGTTGTTTAAGTATTTCTGCTATATCTGGGCGCTACCCGTACTCAAAATAGCAGGTAATGCAGCGTTATTAATATTTACTGCTTGCAATATTGCTTTGGTGCTAGCTTGAGGATAGTGGATAACGCTAATAGTTCCAGGAACTAGATGCAAGCTTTGCCAATCTTCTTGCATCCCTAGTAGCTGACCCAAAATGCTTTTAATAGTATCTTTACTGAGAATAATTAAACCAGTAAGTAAAGAAAGATTGTCGTGCTTATATCCATCACTAATAAGACTTGGTAATTGGCATCTTTGAAGTAATGCTAGAGGCAAAACCTGAAATTGCAAATCTGGAGAATGATATTGCAGGATAATTTTTGCGCTCTGCTGACAAATTTTTAGATCGCTACTGAGGCTAAAGTCTATAGATACTGATTTAAGAAATTCTGCCAACCGCTCTATTTGAGGCAACTTAATTGCATCTGATGGAACTAGCAATAGCCGCAAGCCTTGCTTACCTTCCTTGAGCTTAGGTAAAGTTTCCCCTAAATGCGTGGTGAGATTCAAAGCTTTTAGTTGGGGAAAAGCAACTGTATTGCTATCAGGCGATCGCACAGGAAAATGTAAAATACTCATGCCGCAGTTTGATTGCTGGAGACTATGAAAGCGATCGCTCTGCAAACCAATTGCTGTACTAATCAAAGCGCGATTAGTGCCGCTATGACTGACTACTAACAACGTCTTGCCTATATGATGTGGTAGAATTTCTTGCCAAAACTGTTTTGCCTGCGCGTAAAGATCGAGTACAGGAAAGCATTTCTCTTGAACAGCGCAGCCACTAGCATAAGCTGGGGACGCATCCATGTAAAAATTGTGTGGTTGCTCTTGCCAACAACGATAAGCATCAGGAAATTGCGATCTCACGTAGGCAAAAGTTTGACCTTGCCAGGCAGGTAAACAAATCTCTTGCAGATGACGATTAATATGGACGCTCAAGCATTCTCTGGTTTTATTTAGCCCTGCCAAAATTTCTCTAGTAGTCTCTTGAGCGCGAATTAAGGGACTAGTATAGATAGCATCTACCTGTAAATGCTTGAGCGCAACGCCAGTTTGATAAGCGCTAGCGTGACCTTTTGCAGTTAACACAGATTCATCGCTACTACCTTGATATCGCCCTTGAGCATTTGACGTACTTTGACCGTGACGGATCAAAATAACTTTAGTAGCTGGGGTATTAATTTCCTTACATTCACGTTTAAGCTTTGAGTGCATAAAAATCTTCCCCTGAAGAATTATCGCTCTCCATTACAGACTGCATGCGGTATAAAGTTGCATAACGACCTGCCAAACACATCAATTCGCTATGAGTACCGCGCTCTAGAATTTTTCCACCCTCAATGTATAAAATTAGGTCGGCGCGAACGCTGGCTCGAAGGTTGTGGGAAATGACAAAAGTTGTGCGATCGCTCGTCAATCGCTCTAGAGCTTCATTAACTGCCCGCTCGTTTTCATTATCCAAGCCAGTTGTTGGCTCATCGAGGATGACAATCGGCGCTTGACGCACGGCAGCACGAGCGATCGCAATTCGTTGGCGCTGTCCCCCTGAAAGTGTCGCCCCTCGTTCGCCCACAATCGTATCGTAGCCTTCCGGCAAAGCCATAATAAAATCATCAGCATTAGCTAGCCGCGCTGCTGCTAATATTTCTTGTTCGGATGCACCCAAAGAGCCATAGGCAATGTTATCGCGGATGCTGACGGCAAATAGCACGCTATCTTGCAATACAATACTTATTTGCTGGCGCAGGGAATCGACTTTATACTCGCGCAGATCGTGACCGTCGATTAATATCCGCCCTTCTAAAGGGTCGTAGAGGCGTAGCAGCAAACTTACTAAGCTAGATTTGCCCCCGCCTGATGCGCCTACTAGAGCGACTTGCTGACCTGGTTTGACCTCAAAGTTGAGATTGCGCAAAATTATACTTTCAGCTTCGTAGGCAAAAGTAACATTTTCAAACTTCACCTCGCCTTTAAAGGGGGGAGCATCCATCGCCCCACGCAAGTCGCGGATATCGGGAATAGTATCCAATAAGTCTACAATGCGTTCTCCCGATGCCGTTGCTTTAGCAATTTGTCCTGTATATTTGGCAAGTTGGCGCATCGGCTTAAAGGCAATTTTGAGATAGGTAATAAAAATCAGCAAATCTCCAGGCGTAACAGTTTTGGCAAGAACTAGTTGCACGCCTCGCCACAATACAGCCGCAGTTGCGATCGCAACTAATACCTCTACTGTCCGTTCCAATCCTGCCGATAGTTTCTGCGCTTGCGCCCCTTCTTTGAGGCTTTTTTGATTGTGACCGGAAAAAGCTTGTTCGAGCATTCCTTGCAAAGACAGTGCTTGGACAACTTTAATCGCCCCCATCGCTTCTGCTGCTGTTGCTGCCATTGCGCCTTCTCTTTTGCGCTGCTTGCGCGCAACACCTTGAATTTGCTTAGTCATTCTCACAGTAGAAAGGATAAATAAAGGAAAAGCTGAAATCGCAATTAAAGCTAGTTCCCAATTTAGCCAAAACATTACCCCCAACATGCCGATCAAAGTTAGGACGTTAGTTAGTAGCGGTAAGACAGCGACTACTGTCACTTCTCGCAATCTTTCCACATCGTAGGTAACGCGGGCGATCAAATCCCCAGTTTTTGCTTTGCTATGAAAAGCCAGAGAAAGGCGCTGCAAGTGGCTGTAGAGATTGCCCCGAATGTCTGTCATGACGGCAGTAGCAGCTAGTGCCATGCCCACTGTACTAATATAGGCAGCCGCACCGCGTAAAGCAGCGATCGCAACCAATGATAAAGCAAGTAGAGTTAATAGCCCTACAGGACTAAGGTGATCGATGGCTGGAATGCCCAAAGAGCCAACCTTGAACCCAGTCAAAATAATATTGTCAAAAATAAACTTCAAGGGCCAAGGCTCTAGCAAGTGTAAGATCGTCTCGGCAATCAGGGCAACAAATGCGATCGCAATTAACGCTCCCTGTTTGCGGATTTGGGGCGCAAATTTGCGGATAATTCGCCCAATACTAGGTAAAGACTCCTGCAAATTTTGCGGACGACGGCTCATTTTACTCCTTTGGCTAAACAATTGAAGGTAAAAGGAATAAACCCCTTAATGCCTACAAGTCTAATAATTAGCGGCGAGATAGCAGCGTAGGTTGATTTTCCGGTACTTGCTTAGTTGAATTTGGGGCTGGTTGTGGTTGAGAAGTCGCCGGATGGTTGCGAGTATAACGTTCGGTGACGATCCGGTTGATTGTTCTTTCTAAGGGTATTAACAGATTCTCTAACCAAGGGCTGCGCTGTCCAAAGTTTATCTGTTTTACTAGAGGTTTAACAAAAGCTTGATGTCGCCTTTGTCCTAGTCTGCTGTAGCGCTTTTTGAAGTATTTATCTTTCTTCAACTGCCACTTGTCGCGGAAGTGTTGCAAACTAGCTAATTCCCAATCATCGCTCCAACGCAGCATAAAGTAATGCATGTCAGACCATTTAAATGGTGGTCCAGGAACGTAGGTAACAACTGCTGCTGGTTCGCAGTAGATTTTACCTCCGCTTTGCGCTACTGTCATGCAAAAATCTATGTGTTCGCGGGTATTGAGCAATGCTTCATCTAACAAGCCAATTTGCTCAAATATTTCAGTACGAACTAATACGCAATGGAACTCTGCAAATTCGCACTGCTGTCTATGCAATTGGTCTTGGACTTCTGCAACTCGTCTATTGACAAAATAGTGCTTCTCGTGGATGCGTTGTTTGACTTTATCGTCTTTGATTTCCACGACAATTCGGGCTTCTCCACCAGCAAGGTGAATAACTTGGTGCAACTCTTTGCCAATACAAACTAATGGTCCTACTACTGCTGCTGATGTTTCTTCTGCACACTGCACCATATTTTCTAGCCAGCCTGGTGCAACGATCACATCGTTGTCAATAAATACTACATACTTGCTATTGCATTCGCGTAAACCTATATTTCTAGCTTGATTGGGTGCTAGGTAATAGTCGCACCTAATTAGTTTAAAGTCTTTCGCGCGGGCTTGCTGAGCTAAGTATTGGCGAATATCTGAAGGTGAATTGCCATCTACATACACTAAGGAAAACGGTATTGTTGTGTTGTTGTAGATGCTTTCTAGAGACTCGCGGGTATAGCTAAAACGTTCTCTTGGTGCAACGACGATTGTAACTTGCGCTGTCATAATTTCACCTCTACTTTTTTTAGTGCAATTTGCTGTCCGTTTAACTGTGATAAGTCTTGTCGTATAGGTTGAGAACTCAATACTTTCTGGTAAACATCGCTCCAGTTTTTTTGTTCTACAGAGGTTGCAAGCTGTTGCATTACCTTACTTTTTGCTGCTGTACCTAGTTCTTGTCTTAGTTGTGGTTGCAGTATTAGTGTTTGCAGCGCCGCAGCCAACTCTGAACTTGAACTCGGATTGACTAGCAAACCATCAACACCGTTTTCTAATATCTCGGCGATCGCATCAACTTTTGTGCCGACAATTGCTTTACCTGCTAGCATGGCTTCTAGCATCGCGTTTGGGCAGCCATCATGCAGTGAAGGGATAGCAAAAATATCCATATAAGCAAGGTATGCTAAAGCCTCGGTGCGTTCTACCATTCCGGTTATGACTATTTGGCTAACAATGCCACTTTGTTGAATTTCTTGCTCCCAGTAATCTCGTTCTCTGTCTGCAAAATCGCCTACTAATAGTAGTGTTAGCTCAGTTTTGGTACTTAGTTCAGCACAAGCATCTAGCAGATATTCCAAGCCTTTTTTGTCGCGGAACCTACCTACTGAACCGATAACTGTCCCCTTCAACTGATGCACTAAAGCTGGCGTTGGTAGATTTTCAAAGTCTATGGGGGCGATAGAGTTCCAAAAGGCTGAAGATTTTGCCTCAATAGTGGGCGCAAGTACCTTAGCCCGATGTTCCAAGTCGCGGCTGACAAATGTTAACCAAGATGAGTTTTCAAATATCCAAGTTAGTTGAGAATGCTGCTTGGCGTTAAAAATATGCTTGTGCAGATCGCTACCACGAATGCTATTGATTACTGGGATGTTGTTTTCTTTGCCAAGAAGAGTCGTCAAAAAGCCTGTTTCGTTAATAAAAAAGCCGTGAAATAAATCGAAATTATATTCTTGGTGCAGAGACTTTAGCTGAGAATAAATCTCGCTGAGGAAGTCTTGGACAATAGGTTCGCTAGAACGAATAGCGGGTTCGAGGCGATGAACAATGATGCCATCTTGGTTAGAGGTTGTACAATTGCTACGTTTGCGATCGCTAATATTTTTCCGCTGTTTGGAGTGAAATACAGCAACGTGAATTTCGTAGCCCAAATCTAACAGCATCTTGGCAATGCGATGGACAGATTCGCCAACTCCTCCAACATCTGGGGGAAATTCAAGTGTAGTAATACAAATTCTTTTTTTCATTTCAATCGTACCTTTTTCCTTAAGCCGCCGTAGTTTGTTTTTGTAGCAATTTTTGTAATAAAGTGTTGGTTTTTTCCACACCTTGAAAATCGAAATTTATGGCTGTTGGCTTTTGGTTAATGTAATTGACTATTTTGTTAGCTAATATTTGCGGTTTTAGATCTTCTTGGCAAATAGTTTTAACTATTCCTAATTGGGCTAACTTATTTGCTCTTATACTTTGTTCTTGATCATCATTCCCTGTAAAAGGCAATAACATCGCTCTTACTCCAGTCATTAAAATATTCATTGTGGTATTGTAACCAGACATACTAATTGACAAATCAGCTTGTTTCATGTAAGCCATCAATTGATTTGTATAGCGATCGATAGTAATATTTGTCTGCCCTGCTGCCATCTTTTGTAGCTGCAAAAACTTTTCTTGGGGCATAAAAGGTCCAGTAAATACTTGGATGTGGTGAGGCAAAGTGTTCTCTAAAATAGGGGCAGTTTGGCTAACACAATCTAATAATTCATGCCCAAATCTCCCACCACCAACACTAACTAAAATTGTCGGGCGATCGCTATTTAGATCGTGATTAATTTTTTCTGGCGGTGGTTGTACTACGTACCCCGTGTAATACACTTGAGCTTTAAGATCTTTAACTCTAGAAAAACTTTCTTCTAATTTAATAAACTTAGGATCGCCATGAATCAATAATAAATCAAAATACTGATTCATTAATTTACATACTTTCTGTTCGTGGCGCAATTTATCTTGCTTGGTAACTACAATATCTCGCAAGCTACAAATAATTTTAGTTTGAGACAATTTAGCTTTTTCTAATAACGGTATCAATTCAAAACCAAACCGCCTTCTCCCAAAAGGGAATAATTCAACTATTAAAATATCTGGCTGAAATTGCTCAAATACTTTTAATAATTGGCTACTTCTTATCGATTGAACTTGGTCAAGATTTTGTAAATCATCTACAACTTGAAGTTCTTTAAATTCAGCATCAGTTTTGATTGCAGGTAAATTCACAACCTCAACCCCAGGCGGTATATCAAATCCTGGGATAACTTCGCCACCATTAATAAAACAAACATGAAAATCTTGGATAAGTCCGCGTACAATTTCCATGCTACGAACGAGATGTCCAATACCTAAAATATGCTGACAGTAAAACATAACTTTTTTCATCAGACTGCTACCTCTACTTTTTCTGGTTGATTATTGCTAGATTTTTTTGCAGCGGATAGTAGGATGTTTTTTACTTGCTTAATATTTTCATCTAAACAGAATTGCTGTAATATCGTGGCACGTCCTGCTTGTTTTAGCTGTTGAATTAGTTGCGGTCGCTCGATCAATTCGGCAATTTCTCTAGCCAAGGCGTGAGGATCTTTTGACGGTACAAGCAATCCATTTTTTTGATGATTTATTAGTTCAGTAATTCCTGATATGTTTGTAGAAATAACTGGAACATTCATCGCCATTGCTTCTAATAATACATTGGGAATACCATCGCGATCGCCATCTTCAGTAATCAAGCAAGGTAAAACAAACATATCAGCCTGATGGTATAGCTTTACTAGCTCATCTTGAGTCATTTTTCCTGCCAAAGAAACAGTATCGCCTAGTTGAAGTTCCTCAATTATTCGTTCAATTTCAGCTTGCAGAGGTCCGTAACCAACAATGCAGCAGCGAAATTTGTAGCCTTTTTGCTTTAGTATTTGGCAAGCTTGGAGTAAATATGGAAACCCTTTTTTTTCACAAAATCTACCAACGCTAAGAATTAAAGGCTCTTGATTTTGTGATTCTGCAACTACAGGCTGAAATCTTGTTAAATCCAACCCGTGATATGACAAATGAATAGGAGTATGGCTTTGAGAAATATCTTGTAAAAACTTTTGATTGTACTGCGTGCAAGTAAGGACAAATTCAGCCTTGGTGATGCGGCGATTGAGAACTTCGGGCTGAGAAAGATAAATATCTTTAGCATGAGCAGTAATGCTATAAGATATACCAGAAAATTGCTGAACTATCTCGGCAACAGCCGTAGGAATATTAGCAAAATGAGCGTGAAGATGAGCTATTTTTAATCTTTGCAGTTCTAGGACTAAGTAACCTGCTTGGAGAAATTCATTCAATCGCTTTTCTTCAGGGCGATTGTCATAAAAATGCATCATTTGCCAATAGCTTTCTTTATCTTGCGCAATTAGCTCGACGTGAGCCTGTAAAAGACTAGCAAAATCTTCGCTAGTAAGTTTAGGCAAGATAGAAGGAATGTAAGTTACCTGAGCTTTTACCTTCGCAACGTCAGGATGAAACTTGTCATCGCTTGGATTTCTTAGCGAAAAAATATGTAAGTCAAGTCCTTGATTTTCTAGCTCAAGAATTTCATTTAAAATGAATGTTTCCGATACTTTGGGATAGGTTTTTAACAAATAACCTATTTTTGGATTGCCGTTGTTAAACATAGTGTTTGCAAGCGTTTTAGATATAAATATTCAGATTTGTTGGTATCACCTTCACCAGATAACAAGGCATAGATGTATCTAGCAATTCGCGGCAGAGCATCCAAATCCAAGCGGGGAAGGGGGTTAGAGCTATTATTTAGTTCGCTAAGGAGCGTATTTATCAAACTTTCACTTGTGAGGCGATCGGGGTGAATTGTTTGCAATAACCCAAGCTGTGATAGCCTAAAAGCGCGAATCCACTGTTCTTGCACTGGCTGAACGCGGGGGACAACAACTGCACGCTTACCTAGAGAAAGAATTTCAGTAATTGTGTTGTAGCCACCCATAGCAACGATCGCATCAGCAGCATCCATATAACTAATTAGATCGTCTGTAAAATCGCCTATCTGGACGTGGGGATACTTTTGCGCTGCTTGGTATAGGTTTTGTTTGCCCTGTGCTGGCATTTCTGGCCCGCAGACAATCAAGCTTTTGACGTTAGCTTGGCTCAAATGCATTAGCCCGCCAAGATAAGTTTTAACTAGGTTGTAGCCATCTTCACCGCCACCAGGAGTAACCAAAACTAGTTTCTCTTGCGGCTTTACTTGCAACTGTTGGCGGATAACTTCACGCGATTTAAGTCCTGATTCTTTGCGGATATAACCGCAAAATCGCACCTTGGCAGATGTAGATAAGGGAAACTGATACTCTTTAGTAACATCAAAAACTGATTGCATCCCTACTACCAAAACTTGGTCGTAGAACAAATCAATAGCTTGGTGGTAGTTGCGACTTTGCCATTCGGCGATCGTTACTTCTGGGCTATCTAGAATGTCTCTTAACAGCAGAACTAGCTTAGTGCTGGGCGCAGAAGTTTTTAAGTAAGCTAGGGTTGCGGCGAGTTCTCCTGACACACCATTAGGCTTTTTATCTACCAGCAAGAGATCGGGCTTATAGTTTGCTGCCGCAGCTAGAATCAAGTCAGAGCGCAATTGCAAAGTTTCATCAGTCTGCGTACCTAGATACTTGACTGCTAGTTCACCACGTTCACCCCGATTGAGACAAGGTAGTTTGATGTAGTCAAGCCCCGCAGGTAGGCGGAAGCTATGCAGCATTGGCGAACCTGATATTAGTAAAATCGAAAGCCCAGGAATAAAATTGCGTAAGGCTTTGCAAATAGCAAGCATTCTGCGAATGTTGCCGAGACCGAAAGTATCGTGAGAATAGATCATCAGTCTCATAGTCAATTTTCCTTAACTACTTTTAGGGATATGGGTTTTGTTTTTAAACTAATAATCTTGACTTTTTTGGTTTAACTACAGTTTTGAGCTAGTAAGTTGTATTAAGTAACGGGAAGGGGGAAAGGAAGTAAGATGAGGCAATTTTCTAGACTTTTTCCCTTTTTCCCTTAAGCTTTACCCTTTTAAGTTGGTCTGCAAGAGCGAAAATTGCTGCTCTGTGCTTAATTTTCAGTTTTACAGTCCTTAATGAACTGGTTATGAAATATTTATGAGAGTTTTTTCATGAAAAAGTCTATTGTGGCGATCGCACTTACTACCGCGTGTTGTTATTTCAGGCGATAACCCATACCTCGAATAGTCTCTATGCGCTTAGTTTGTAGCTTTTTACGCAGATAGCCGACATATACATCAACAATATTAGAGCCAGGATCGTAGTCGTAGCCCCAAACATGACTGAGCAATTGTTCTCGGCTCATCACTTGTCCAGGATGACGTAAAAAAGTCTCTACCAAAGTAAACTCCCGCGCTGATAGCTCAACAATGCGATCGCCTACTCGAACTTGACGCGATCGCAAATCGACAACAATATTGCCCGCTTTAATTAACATTTCATCTTTAGGTGTGGGCTGTGAGCGATCGCGCAACCGCAACCGCACGCGCGCCAGTAGTTCTTCAAAGCGAAAAGGCTTAGTTACATAATCATCAGCCCCACCCTCAAGCCCAGCAACTTTGTCGCTGATATCATCCCGCGCTGTCAGAATAATAATTGGTAATTGTTCGCCCCGACCTCTAAGTTCTGCCAAAACCGCCCAACCATCTTTACCAGGCAAACCTATATCGAGCAGCAGCAAGTCAAAATCATTGCTATCAGCGAATAAGACAGCCTCGCGCCCATCTTTGGCAACAGTAGTTGTAAATCCATTAGCTTTTAGTCCTTTTTCGAGAAATGCGGCGATGCGTGGTTCGTCTTCGACGATCAAAATCCTGCTCATGAGCTAAAAACTCCTGCGGTGGATCGAGGGGCATAATTATCGTGAAAGTAGCGCCACCACCTGGACGGCTAAAAAGTTCTACTCTACCATGATGCGCAAGCGCGATCGCCCGCACGATCGCAAGTCCCAAACCCGCACCCTCAGAGCGGCGGTGACTTTCAGCAGTACGAGCAAAGCGCTCAAAAATTCGCGTTTGTTCGCTCAAAGCAATTCCTACTCCCGTATCGCGTATCCAAAAATGAGCTTGATGATTGGCTGTGGCAGAACCAAGGGCAATAGTGTCACCTGGTTGAGTGTGCTGAGTCGCATTTTCAGCTAAATTAACGAGCGCCTGAGTTAGTCTTTGGCGATCGGCTACTGTTAATCCCAATCCTTTGCTTTCTAGCTGCCAATCGCGATCGGCTAAAGCCTTGACTTTGTTGTACACTTCCTCAGTTAGCAAGGCTACATTTACAGTTTCTAACTTTAAAAAGTTTGGTTGTTCTGCCTTAGCTAGCAGCAAAAGGTCATTTACAAACCGATTGATGCGATCAAGTTCATCTGTGACTATTTCTATCGTCTCGCGGCGCTCGTCAGGATCGTCGCCTAATAGTTCCAAATGACCCCTAATAATTGTAATCGGCGTGCGCAGTTCGTGTCCTGCATCATTAATAAAATTTCTTTGACTAATAAATGCAGTTTCCAGGCGGTCTAACATCGCGTTAAATGTATTGCCTAATTCTGCAACTTCATCTACACCTCGGATCGAAATACGCCTTGTTAGAGCAGATTCAGTAATTGTGTGAGCAGTTTCAGTCAACAGACGCAAGGGAGCTAGCACTTTTCCTGCTAGTACCCAAGCTACAATTGATGCTATTACTAAAACGGCGATCGTTACTTCAACAACAACAGCAAGTGCTTCATCTACCTCCTGACGTTCTCCACTAGTCAAGTGCGCAACAACGAACACTCCTTGACTATTCTGTAGCGTTTGGATAGGTTCGACGTGGTAGACAATATTAACTGGTGCAGCCAAGTAAATAATATCATCGGTCTTTGCTACGATCGTGCCTTGTTCTCGGCGGGTTAATTTTGCCCAGCGCTTTACTAGCTGCGAGTTTTCATCTAGAGATGTAGGAACGGCTCTAGGGCTTGCTTTGTAGAATTGACCGTTTAATATAGTAATGAAAAACTCATCGTCATCAGGAACGTTGCGCGACAAAAATAAATCGAATATAGCAGCAGCATCACTGCCAAAAGCTTTACCTGTATCCGGATTATTGCCTGCCATCAAGCGGTGAAATTCTTGCACCTCTTGCACCAAAGACCTCTCAACTCGCTTTTGCACGCGTTCAAAGAGGATTTGACGAATAGCAACGATGGATATAGAAGCTGAAGCACTCATCAGCACGAAGTACCAGATCAAAAGTCGTGTTTGGAAGCTAGACAAAATTTTCCGCCACCACTGCCAGCAGTTGGTCTGTACCATATTGTTTTCTAGATGCCGTTTAAGGTACAAGTTTCCTTAGAACTTATCCGATCTTAGATTGTTCTGATCGCGATCTGGAGCTTAAAGATGAAATTAGCTGGCTGCAAGTTCCGATCTCGATAAAAATCTGAAATTTGTAGGCAATCAACTGTATATTTAATTGATTTGAGTTTTATGATTAATTGCAGCGTAATATTTAATCTTAAGTTATGAATTTTCCGCGATCGCGGCAATACTTCCAGCAAGAGGTTGCTCAACCAGACGATCAAATCAATCTAGCTTTATCAGCACTATATATTGCTCAAGAAGAATATCCCGATTTAGATGTATTTGCTTATCTCAATGCTCTGGATACTATGGCAATGGAGGTAAAAGAGCGCTTACCATTTCAGCGATATCCACTGCGAATTCTCCAAAGTATTAACCAGTATTTATTTGAAGATCTTGGATATAAAGGCAATACAATAGAGTATTACGATCCGCGTAATAGCTTTTTAAATCAAGTAATTGAACGGCGATTGGGAATTCCGATTACTATTTCTCTGGTTTACCTAGAAATTGCTAAAAGAATTGATTTTCCAATGGTAGGTATAGGAATGCCAGGACATTTTCTAATTCGTCCAGCAGTAGCCGATATGGAGATATTTGTCGATCCCTTTAATAATGGCGAAATCATGTTTCCAGACGATTGTCAAGAAAGACTTATGCAAGTTTACGGTCAACCTGTACCTATGCAACCAGAGTTTTTAGTAGCAGTAACCAATCGTCAATTTTTAGTCAGAATTCTCAGCAATTTAAAAATAATCTATTTAAACGGACAACAATTAGAAAAAGCTTTAGCAGCAGTTGAACGCATATTGTTGTTATTTCCTGATGTCCCTGTAGAAATACGCGATCGCGGTTTGATATATTATCAAATCGGTCGTTGGGTATCCGCAGTCAGCGACTTGGAAACTTATCTTGCCAAAGTTCCCGATGCTCAAGACGCACCAGTAATTCGCCGCCTACTAACTCAACTAAAAAATCCTTCTTAAATTTTCTAGGCGTGCGTCTTGAGCATTCCAAGCAAAATATAAGGAGACAGCAAGATCGAAATTATCTCACTGTCTCCCTTATTGTTTTATCTCAAACAGTCAAAATAGGCTATTACTTAGCACCCATCTCAACTACTAAACTGCGCATGAAGTTAAGCCGCTGCTCAAAGTCTAGCTGCTTGATTTGATTTACAAATTCATCTGTCTCTGAAGGCAATTTATAATCAGAGGGCATGCCAATAATAGAACCTTCTTCCAT
>QQTW01001293.1_pt1 | contig 17356 bp, 21 predicted proteins | sample 1904831 | NCBI WGS metagenome assembly QQTW01 (sample SAMN09435610, study PRJNA476489) | Subsurface metagenome, whole genome shotgun sequencing project. | reverse complement strand
ATACGGCTTGAGCTCGACCGCGCCCGGAGGAGCGACGGTCAGCCCACCGTGGCTGGAGATCAACGACCCTCGTGGACGAGGGGTCGCCGTCGGCGTCGTCTCGCTCTCGTCCACCGATCCTCGACGCGTTCCTGAGTCGACGACCTCGGCGTCCGATTCGGCAGCCGAGGAGAAGTCGAGCTCCGAGACGGACGGGCTGCTGCGATAGCTGCCTTGATTCCTCCACCGGATCTCCGACCACGTTCGCTGTCGGGCCAGCTCACCAAGCGCGTCCTTCAACCGCGGTGTTTCTGCTGGGGGGCCTGCTCCCGGGCCGGTCTCCATACGCTCGCCGGTCGAATCGTCGGGGAGCGAGGCCTCTTCGATGACTTCCATGGATGGGGCATGGCGAGGGAAATAGAGGGCGGAAGAGATCTCGTCCTTTTCGGAGGCGTCATCGTACTCTCCGTCATCGGCCTGGTCGACGCTTGGCCGCGCAGTCACGTCCACCGGCCGGATCTGATCTTCTGCTTCTGCCCGCGGCTCGCATGGCTCCACCGATGTGCTGGATGGCGCCTTGACCGGGCCATGGCTCGCTTCGGCGTCCGCTCTCGCCTTTGATGGAGGGCGAGACTTACTGCGCAATCGAAGCACCAAGCCTGGTTGTCCAAGCTCCGCAGCATCTGGCGTGTCTGAACCATCATCGTGGGGTTCGCTCCCCAACGGCGGATCGGTCGCCCGCGCGTGACGATCTTCCCGATGCTCTTCGCTGACCCGTGAGTGAGACACATCCTCCCAGCTGGCTTCCTCTTCCTCGACGCTCTCGAGGTGTTCTGTTTCGCGCTTCACCGTTTCGTCATCCTCGTCCGGATCGGGCTGGAGGGCGACCCAGCGCGCACGGGATTTGCCGCGTTCATCAGCCGACGTCGACGTCAGCGCCGATGGATCGGCTTCGTCGCGTTCGCCCTGCGGAGGCCGACCGTCGTCCCGGTCGGCTCCTTTCACGCTCGGCCTGCGCGCGGATGCTTCCCTCGCATCGGCCGGACGACGCCCCGGGGAGCCTCGTCGGCCGGTCTCGGACGAAGCCACATTTTCCTTGAACAGACCCAGACTGTGGCTCGTCTTGCGACTCCGCGCGCCCGAATCGGCGCCGGACCGCGTCGTGGTGACGCTCTTCTCGACCGGACCATCGTGCGCCCGTCGACCGGGCTGGAGCGCATCGCCTACCGACCACAGCTTGTACGCCGCCGGGTGAGCGGTGTTGACGGGCAGGGTGAAGGCACGCTCGAGGCGGGAGCTCTCGTCATCATCATTCCGTCGCTGCGTGCCGAATCCGGTGAGATTTCCTTGCGGTTGCAGCGCGGCGGAGCTCCACAGCGACGGAGCCGGTGTCGGCTCCGATGGGGCCTGCGCGGTCGGTCCGGATGCGCTCGACCATGAACCGGCGGGCTCACTCGTTGCTCCTGGGAGTTCCGGGTGGTCTCCGGACAGGCCTGGTGCACCGGGACGATGCTCTGATGCTGTTTCTTGGCTCGCCTGCGGTCCACCACGCGGTTGCGTCGTCACCGACGCCTCCGCGCCGCCTGGATCTCGTGCCACGGCGTCTCCTTCGACTCTACTCGTGTTCCTGGGCTTTGGTTCGGCCAACCCAATTCTGTCCGGAAGTCTGGAGCCCTCCAGTTCCGGGCCAGCTGACGGGTCGTCGGTGTAATGTGTGGCGAAGATGGAATCTCGGTCGGAGAGCGGCGGCGCATCTGGAGGACCTCGACGTCGGCTGGTGGGCGGCGCCGGGAAGCTACGGGAGCGACGTTCGGGCAGCAAGAAGGCTCGGGCCGAGGCCGTGGCCGTCGGTGCCGGCGACGGAGTGGCATCGTCGTCGTTGTCATCCGAATCCTCTCGGGCAGACCGCGAGGGCGAAGATGGCGTCTGGTTGGACGTCACACGAGGGGAACTGGACATGAGGGGGCGCTCATCAGAGGTAGGCGCGGTCTTCGAGGCCGCGTCGGCGTGATGGTGGTGGTGATTTTTCAGAATGGATGAAGCTCAGGAGCACTTGATAGAACGTCAAGACACTGGCAATGGACAACACAGAGCAATGGTCGACCACGAGAAGGTTGCCGATCTTATCGACGAAATGAGGGATTTTGGTTGAGGAGCTCAAGTGCAGCGACGCGGTGACGCGGTGTTCGTCTCCTTCCTTCGTAAGATCTTCTTTGATACTGAAGGAAGCAGCGAACAAATGAATAAATGAGAAGAGGTCAGTGTGGCTCGCTCTGGTGTCGGTGTGGGAGCAAGGGGCCACAAGAAGAGCAGCTCTGATATGATCCCTTCTGCGGGCTACAATAGCTATCACGACGTCAGAACAGGACGCACGACATCGACGACGAGCCACAATGGATTCAAGATGAGGGCTCACTGCCTGGTAGAGAGCTCACTAATCGGCCAGTGCGATTCAAAGCTCAATTGACCATGTGCTATCACTGGTTCGAGCGGTGGTCAGGATCGGTTCAGACGATCATCGCCTGGCAGATCAATAGCTTCCGCGGGTGGGATTTTGACAGGCAGAGATAACGTGTGTTGAATTGGAGGGCAGCGGATGGGGGGAGATGGGAGGTGGAGCGAAGGTGGGGCTCCGGTGAACATAAAAAAGTTCCGAGGGGAGGCTAGCAGCGGCATTCGGACCAAAGATTCTCCGAATTCGGGCCAGCGACACCAACCAACAGCGCAAGGCACGTTGGCCCGTGGCGCCCGGAGCTTGGCTGATCGGTTGTGAGCGGCTGTCGAACGAACAAGGGGGGTGGACGAGCCTGTCAGAAATGGAGGATCCGGTTCGTGATGGCGTGTAACAATAACGTCGTCTCACTGGCTTGAGCCATGACAATACTCGTCCGCTAACTTAAGGGGGGCAATTGAAATATTGGTGAGAGAGAAAGAAAGAGATGAGCCGGTTATAGTTCAGACGGGGTTCCTGGCCCAGCAACGAAGGCCCGCGGAAAGTCAGCTTCACGGCAAAAGCTGGGCAGGGGAAAAAGAAGCCGGCGAGATGATGGATGCGTGAGGATTGCAGCAGCAGAGGAGATGTAGCTGACGATCGGAGAGACGCTCTCTCTCTCTCTCTCAACGTCTTTCGCTCGAACCATTCCCGTCCAATCAACAGAGAACGTGCGTCGGTCGACCGAAGGGCCTGGTTCTGCATGCCGGCCGGTAATGTGCGCAAGGCACCAGAGCCGCATCGCCCGGCACAGTACCATCGTGGCGGCGGAGCATCGAATTATTGTACGGCGGGATAAGGAGTAGAAAGCGAGCAAGGGATGACAGTCTCAGCAGGCTGGGAAGTATAGCAGCAGTCATTCGTTGGTAACGAAAGCAGCGGACATCTCACACTTGTCGTCGGGCGTACGAAAGCACCCTTCCGAAATGACCGTTTAATCATTTAGAGCAAGCTAATACATACATCAAGCGTAGCGATACGCCTTTGGTAGAAGGTGATGCACTATTTTCTTACAGAAAGAAGAATCCAAAGTGCAATGATGCTTGGTGTGGGGTATCACATCGTTCTACACCTCAAGGATATTGAGTGGATCGGGAGGTCCATGAAGTAGCGGCTACGAAACCAAAGGCAGGGGGAGAATGGAAAGATTGAGGCCCTCAACAGGATAACCTTGAAAGCCTCGGAAAGACTCCAGGTTATCAATCATCAGAAGATGATTAGATCTATGTGCTGAGGTTCTTGTGAAGTAAATGAGAGATAAGGAGGTTCTGGCCTCCCCAAGGTCCGAGTTGTAGTCTGCAGAGGATGCTTCGATGCAGACCGGGTCCAAGTCCTTAGAACAGAGCATCAGAGAGGGTGAGAGTCCTGTCGGTAGCCCGGCCTGTGTCTATATGTAGCTCCCTCGACGAATCGAGTTGTCTAGGAACGGCCAGACTCGCTATTGAATCAGCAGGCAGCCGACTAGACCGTCATGGCTGGAGAGAACTCTTATACGTCTGGGGGGATCTTGTGGATATTCCATTCAAAAAGCCTTGAGACGGGCGGGTTCACCTCGTATCATCGAATATCTATTAATTGAACAATCCAGCTAACCTTGAGAGTAAGCTCTCAACCTAAGAGGGTATCTGAAGGCACGATATTTTGAAACAAGCTCTGGTGGTAATAACTGTGCATTTAATAGCTGCAATCAAGTTGGTTGAAGATCACATAGACATATAATAAAGCTAAGCAGAGAGTGGCTGGATCAGGTACTGGACCGTTTTCATTACTGGCACTCGACAAATCCATGTTACATATCCAAGTAGCCCTCACCTTGAATTTCTAGGTCGTGGCTATACAGCACCGCACGCCTACTGCAGTAGCCATTCTGTCCGAGGCCAGATGAAATAAATCACAGCCGAGAGGGTTGCTGCCCGCTTGGTCGCTCACCGCATCAATTCTCCAATCAACCCTCTGTTAATTCTTGTGGAAACAATGTTCAAGCATCCTCACCTTTATGACCTCATTCCTTGTGGATAGAATTCCGGTTGTGTTTGAGTATAATTATTTAATTTGGTGGGGTTTGGAGTTGCCCTTGGTCAAGCGAGCAGCAACCTCTTCGGCCGTGATATATTTCACCTGGCCTCGGTCGTGCCCGCCTGGGCAACACGTGCCTCTTGTTAGAATCCGCTCACTTTAGCTTCACATCATGGCGGCCTCAAACACTGAAACCCCTCAACTCGATGAACCATCTGTACCTCCTACGTTGAGCCCCATAGTGGTGGCCATAAACACTGAAATCCCTTAACTCAATGAACCATCTGTACCTTCTACATCGAGTCTCGTTGTGGCGGCCTTGGACAAAGAGATCCCTCAACCTGGTGAACTAGCTGATACACTACTTGATAAACCACCAGTACCACCGAGAAGGCCCTCCACGCATGTAGAAACTCGGAAGTCTCTTATCGACGCCCTGCGGTATGTAAACTCAGACCAGGATGAGATTGACGACTTCGTCCGCGCCGTTTCCCGTACTGCAGAGAGATTGTTGAGTCGTCCCTACCACCTATTAAAAGATATTCTTGGTACCCACGTACATCAAGTGTGATATATATCATTCATCCAGATCTTACCGTAAAGTCTCCGTCTGACTAAAGTCTACCTGAAGTCTACCAAAATCATTGCTGTGAAACTTCTACGCACGTTATATTTTATAGGCCAAGCAACTAGGTGCATGGGGAGACTGGTTCCTAGCAGTGTACGAAAGTACAACCTGAATCAGCACCCCTGGTTCATCGTTCTTGGGCAGCAACTCTGACGGTAGGTTGATGTTGGTACTTCCATCTTCAGTCATTGTTATTGCTATGCATAGGCAGTCATACATAACGGGGTTCACCACTGTGCCCCTGCTGCAAAATGCGCCCTCTACACTGTATACTTCGACGACGCCCACCACGAACACACAAAGTCCTTCTACCTAATGCTATCGGACTTGGGATCTATCTCGTATGGGCAATTGCCATGTACGAGGGTTGGGGACAGAAATGACGGCCCCCCATAGGTAGCGGGCAGAGTGATGGCTCACGTGATCAAATGAAGTTTTGCGACAGGCACCACTATGCCTGCATTGTTATTAGCTACAGCTCTATGGACGAAGATCAGAAGCCCAACGTGATTGAACCTCGGGCTGAGTGGCCTACCCCTCAAAAAAACCGTGTCAAAGCTTTGTTCAATGACGCTGAATGGAGTAAACATGCTATCTCAAAGGAGCTTCAAATCCCACGATCAACTGTGCAGCGTTTACTCCGGTCAAACAATGCTCGTCGTGATGGCAGAAAAAGATCAGGCCGTGCCAAAAAGCTTTCAGTGGCTGAAGTAGACAAGCTAGTGAGTCTAGCAACAGAACATGAATGGAAGGGTCAGACATACACCTGAGATGGATTAGCTAAAGACAGTAGACTCAATGTAAATGCAAAAGCAATGAATGGTCAAAGATGAACTAACATATAAGGATAGATCTTAGCTAAAACTGCGCAACAAGCAATGGCTGAACGAGAATACCACAAATGTCGAGCATACCCCAAACCGTTCATCAATGAAGATGCTCGACTCAAATGGTTGGATTTCTGTGAAGAGAGATTGGAATGGGGATTGGAGCGGTGGAAGACCTACTTATGGTCTGATGAGTGTTCTTTTTCAACAGAAAAACAACAACAGGCATAGGTGATCAGAATGAAGAAAGAACGCTACTGTACAAACTGTTTACAGCGGCGGTATCATTCGGGCCGGAAGACGTTTCAGATTTGGGCTGCGGTGGGATGGGATTACAAGAGTCCATTGATTTTTGTCGAGTGCAACGGAGGTATAAGAGGGATGACCATGAAGGACTATCAAGAGCAGGTATTGCAAGCGTATGCTGCAACACAACCAATGGACCAAGACTATATGCTTGTTGAAGATGGCAATCGAGCTCATGGGACAAAAAACAAAGACATGCGCAAGCACAAACAGCAACTGGGCATTAAGTTTCTTGACGATTGGCCTCCTTCTTCGCCTGACTTCAACATCATTGAGAACATCTGGTGGTTACTAAAACAGCGGCTAAAATCTCGAGGTGTTATCCTCGACGTTGAAGCGCTCAAACAAGCACTACAGGAAGAGTGGGATCGTCTTACTCAGGACGAGATCCAGCGCATCATTGTTTCGATGCCCAAACGGATGATGGAGGCATATGAGAAGAAAGGACTGGCAACGAAATTCTAGTGTAGCATCATTTGTTTTAGTCACGTGAGCAATCATTCTGCCCGCTACCTATGGGCCCGTCATTTCTGTCTCCAACCATCGTACTTATGCCGCAAGAACGGCTGACTCTAGCGGACGGGTTGTTTATGTATCCTACGATACAAGATATCGTGCAGATGCTGTTGATGAAGCAATCTGCGCCGAGGATTGACTCGGTATTAATAGCCAGCCTCCTACCGCCAGGTTGCATTTGTGATTGCCTTTGTGCCTGATCAGATTTTTTCAGTCTTGTGGGACTGTACCTGGATCTCGCTGAAGCGGATGAAAAGAGTCACGGAATGAAATTGGTACGAACCTGGACACACATGCAAGAATTGCGAGATAGCAAGAAGAAGTTGAGGATGTTGAAGGGGGCAAAATGATCTAGCGGAGAATGAAAGAGGGATACGTAAAACCGCCAAGGAACCCTAAAAGACGCACAGTAGCGTCTCATCCAGGGCGAAGACACCTCATGCCCGCTATCGCGTTCGGACGGCCCCAGCGCGGGCGGTGTTGGTCGAGCGACGACGGGAGGCCTCCTTCTTGAGCTCCGTCTCCACGTCCCACGGGTCCAACACACCGCCCATCATCTCGTCAATGACTGCGTTCAATTCCTCACCCTCGCCCTCGCCCGGTCGGTCCGGAGCCGCGGCGTTGCCCTTGGATGGTGATCCAGGTGTCGTGGGATGTTTTTGCCGGGCCCCTCGAGCCGGTCTCTTGAGAACGCTGGTCGTCTCCCTAGAGGGCTGCGGACGAGCCTTCACCGGACTGCGGGGCCCATTGGAACCCGCACGGGTGGAGGGTCGGCCTACGTCGTGCTCGTTGTCCGTCTTCGCCGTGGATGGCCTCCGCGGAACCCGCGAACTGCGATACGTCTTCTTGATGGCGTGCAACGCCCCAGGCGAGACAGCGTCAAATAGCGTCTGCGTGTCGATGCCACCTTCCTCTTTCTTCGTCGTCCTAGCCTCGGCTGAGGGAGTCCGTCGGTCGGACGCAGCTGGCGCCAGAGGTGATCGAGGAGCCCGCCTCGGGGTGATGATGGTCACGTGATCTTTGATGGTGCCATGACCGTCGCCGCGAGGTGATGATGGACTCGAATCGGGGAGAGGTGGCCGCACCGGACTCTCGGGCGTCGATGGCTGCGTGCGTGGGACGTCAATCTGTACCGGCGGCTCTGGCTTCGTCGCGTCCCGATTCAGTACAGATGCTGCCGTTCCTTTGGGAGCGGAGGGTAGTGATTTGATGCTCGTCCCGAAAGATGTTCGGGACGGCTGTAGCGTGTGCAACGAATGCGGAGGTGACTTCAAGGGAGACGAACGTGGGCGTTGTCCATCTTGGGCGTCGCTCTCCCGCTTCGGTCGTGTCCTCGACGTTGCCGGCTGTGACATCGAGAATTGCTCCGACGTATTCTTCCTGCTGGGCCGCGGTCCGGTAAAGGACCAGGCTTCCTTCAGGCCTGCTCTTTCGCCCACCGGAGTCTCGTTGCTGATCTCAACCGGAGAGGGCAGAAAGGCGGCCGTCGAGGGTGCCCTGGATGGGTGGCCCGAGGTTCCTCGACTGCCTTGCGATGCGGCAAAGTGTGATAGCGCCTTCGCCTGCTGAAAGGCATCCCGCGTCTCTTCGTCCGTCTCGCGCAGGTCGATCTCTTGCACCGAGACGACCATGTCTCCTTCGAAACCAGCCGCTTGATGAGGCGGGGGCACGTTCTCCTCGTCACCATCTTCACTTCCGGTCCGGACGTGTCCACCACTCTCCGACTTGGCCGAGTCCGTGGGAAGGAGCACTCGAGTGTATCCACCTGCGTCTGTGGGTTGCGGATTGATGGCAGAAGCGTCCGTAGTCGTGGACACGATTTTGCTGCACGCATCTTTGAGCTCCGAATCCACCAGTGGTTGGGCTCCATTAACTCGTAGAGGATCATGGCCAGTCTCTCCCTTGACCTCATCATCCATCATGTCTTCATCTTCTTGAGCACGGAAATAGTTTCCTGGTTCATCCTGCGATAATGAAGCGCGTGCTGCATCTCCATTTGCAGCACGCTCGGTGACCTTGCGACCATGATCGGGCTGGTTTACATGTCTGGGAGCGCCTTTGGTTGCTCGATCTCCTCCGGGCACATCTTTCCGTGTCGCTTTCCTGGGTTTTTCGGCATCCGTAACCGGCTGAGGGTCATCTTTCACTCTGGCCTTTCCAATTACTGACCTTGACCTGGACTTCGTTTCGTGGGCGCTCCCTGGATCGATCGCCCTCTCTAGACGATCTTTGGGTCCTTCCGCCTTTTGATATGTCTTCTCTCGATTGCTGGACCTGTAGGCAGACCTTCCGGCAGTCCTCTGCCTGGCCCAAGGATTCACCCAGTCGTTCCCAAATGGACCTTTCAAGCGAGCTGAGAAGATCTCGATGGGCTGACCGCACATGTATCGCCGGCCGATCTCCTCCACCCGCCGCCGCTTGGCCGGATGGCGGTAGGTGTCCTCATCATCATCATCGGAGTCCGGGACGATGATGTCGGAGGGTGGTACAGAGACCGGCTCGAAACGCAAAGGTAGCGATCGCTCAAACAAAGACATAGTGACTCGCCACACCTGAGGTCCGAGTTGGTGAGTGAGTAACTGGGCATGACAATGTTACACTAAGCCGAGCTTGAACTCACCACACTCGCAATCTTCTCACTGAGATGTAGCACAATACTTGTAGATTACATGGCTGGAGTCCAGGTGCTCATGATGTCTTGCTCACGTAGGGTGAATGTCTGGTTCGTCTTCATTGTCGTTGCCTGCTGAGTTTTTCCAGATTTAACCGCCCCACGGTGGAATTTGCCTCTCAAATCAGTTGCACGCATGACACGCATGTCAATGAAATTGACATTCTCTAATCAATCGCAGTTACAATGACACCATCAAGAGACATCACCACAGTGCTTTGGGTTATGTGATTATCATCAGCGTGTGATATAGCCCAGGCTCCATCGTGAGATTCTGTTCCTTGCTAATCTTTGATGTCACTGTCCGTTGCCCGGACAACAGCTTCGCTGACTAAGCCGAGCGGGTGGATGCCGCTAACCGCATTTGGTTGTCAGGCTGTAAACAGAACGACCGCCATCACGCAACCGCGCGTCTTCATGCTTTTGGGATACACATAACGTCAACGGCGCACGGCGCGCTATCTCCTCGAGCGCATTGTCATTGGCTCGTCATTGTTGATGCGGCTTGATCAACAGTCTTCATTATCGCTATCGAGATCCACATCGCACATCCGAGCAACGACTCTACCGGGCCTCATTCCATCCTGGACTCTACACTCAACCTGGTCAAGCCCGAGCTCCCTCCACGCTTCTGGTCAGCATGAATGGATGGATGGACTCGCTGTCGGAAGACTGGGTGTCTCAGCCACGGTCGCGCTCTGGATCTCCTTCACAGACTCTAGCATCACCGAATATCAAATCATCCGCCGATGCCGGTCACGGCCAAGGGAAACCACTTCAACAGCAGAGCCAGAAGAATGCCACACCTGTGTCTCGGGCTGGTAGTGTCAAGAGTAAGAGAGGCTCCGTGAAGCGGCAGACTCCTAGCCAGCGCGCTCTAAAAGAACGTCACCTAAACAATGCGACGCCGACTTCCAAATCAGCAGCTCAAGAACCGCCAGCTAGCGGCCAAGGCACCCTGTCTTCATCCAACGCCAGCAAAGCCGGTTCGATGCAGTTACAGGGCACCGTCTGTCACAAAGCTGCAAAAACATCCCCCGATAGGAAAGACAAGCTGTCCGGAGACCCCGAATGGAGACAGAGGTTACTCGGAGAAGGAGCGGCCGACAGTGCCTCGCGCGACCTCTTCAGTCCCATCAGACTGGAAAATATGTTTCAACCACCCTCGACACGACCGCATTCACGATTGCCCGTGCCGGAGCGTCGGGGAGGTCAACCGTTCAAACCACCCAGTCCACGTTTCCCAGCTCCACCTCGAGCGGACAAACTGCGAGAAGAAGCCAAGGACGCGGCAACAGTGTCCGCTGAAGAAGATACGCCAGTTCAAATAAACGGTGCCCTGCCGTCGTTTCGGAAGCAAGCGATGCGAGATGAGAGTCGTAAAGGCTCGGTTCAGACTCGAGATTTTCTGGACGAAGCCGAAAGAGTGATGGAGTTCATCCGAGCCAGAGGGAGACCAACCCCCACCGAAGGTTCTCAATTGGGACGGCATGCGAGCGAGGTTCCAGGCATGTCCGATATTGAAGAGCAGTCGGGAGACGAAACGTTATCGGGGAGAGATCGTGATACGACCGTCGAGCGCTTCTCTCGACCGCCGAGTCGCGAGAACCAACGCGCTCTCGATCCCGAAGGACTGAACCAGTTGGATCCTCAGGTCATGAGTCGCCTCAAAGCATATGCAGAGAACTCGCAGTTGGATCTCATCACCGACCCATCCACGGAATCCTCGGTACGGGCCCGGCGTGCAGAAGAATTTTCGATCGCTAGCCTACCTGGCCGTGCGGCTCGTGGAAACATCTATGCAGAAAATCCCGAGCTCAATATTCGCATCACGGACAGCTCAACGGAAGCAGAAGAAGCTGAATTACAGCCTGGGCAAGAACACGCCAAGCCGGGTGCTACGGGATTACCCGACTCGACGGGTCAGCGTTCTGGAGATGGCTCGGGCTCCTCGACGGCGCGCACTCTCCAAACGGGCTCATCGGCGCGGTCTGACACGAAGCTGGTCATTGCGCCGCAAGCGGTATCCCATTTGATCTCAGGCGAGATCGCCGGCATGACGTTCGACCATGCGAAGCAGACGTGGGTCAAGCGGAAACACGTGGTGATGGACAAACCGAAATCGGAAGGGGCGAGCAAGGTGGAGGAGAGCACCGATGACCCGCTGCAAAACATTCCGGACCTGACCGTGGACGAAATTGAGGAGCTGCAAACGGTACGAATTAACATCAACAAGCAGGATCCAAAAGATCATGTTCAACTGAGCGCCACAGCCGTGGTAAGCGTGAGCCTGCAACGGCCGGATGAACGAAATGGAGACGAAGAGCAGCCAATCGAAGAGCCACCGCAAGCGGAATCAGATGAAGGCATTTTGGAATTATTGCAACACTCAAACTCGGAAGTTGGCGCTCCTATCGAGCCGGTATCCACATTGCCCGCAGAGAAAGCTCAAGAACCCGCCATTCGCAGTCACGAAGTCCTTCAATCTCCAATCGAAGAGCCAGTGCAGAGTCAAGCCGATGGAGTTCAGTCGAAAGAACTAGACGAAGAGGTCGAGGCTGAGATCCTGGCTCATGAAAGTCGCGTGCCTCCAGGTTTGGGTTATGGCAACTTCAAACGGCGTCCCAAGAGAGACCTGACCATCACCTTCTCTTCGCCACTGGTCTCCCATAGCTTTCAGATTCCAGCTCACAGTCCCTCGGTTGAGGCGGAATCACCTTCAAGGGACAATGACCACCCGGCGGCTAATGGGAGCGTGTTGGAGACCGAAGTCCGAGGGTTTCACCATACGCGGTTCGCTCACGTCGACGATGATCAATCGCAATCTTTCGTTATTCCCCAACGCTCGACATTCCGGCGGACGTCCCGGATCTCGTTTTCTGCTAGACCATCTGCCAGCAACAGTTTCGTTCAACCTGGACAACGTGATGCTTTTCAACGCATGGCGAGCAATGACACAACCATCGCCAGACGACCGGGTCACGCGGTCAAGGTCTCAACACCGCTTCGACAACAGAAAGCCCGGCGTCACGTCTCCGTGGCAGATGTGTCCGCTCTGGAGCACTTCTCCCATGTAACCTTCCATCTGACTCCGTTGTCCGATTTCACGGTCCACCAACCTGGAGAGAGGTTAGGTGTTGAAGCTAGCGTTTTGGAAAGAGGCGGCAAACACGCAAGGGAAGCAGGTGGAAGCCGGGCTCTGGCGCTCACCACGGGTGATTTGGTCCGACGACTCACCGATCTGGAACCGTACGAACCGTACTGGGAATGTATCCGACAACTCGATCTCGGCCGTGCTGGATTGACGACGCTGCACGGGCTCAAGGATTTCTGTGGAAGAGTGGAGAAGCTTGACGCATCCAATAATCGCATCAGTCAGCTGGACGGTGCTCCTTCGACTGTGCGGTTCCTTCGCGTCTCCAACAACTGCCTCTCAAGCCTCACTGCATGGGGCCACTTGGTCAATCTACAGTATCTCGATATCTCGAGTAACGAGATTGACAGCTTCGTGGCACTCCGGGGGTTGGTACATCTCCGTGAGATCAAAGCGGACAACAACATCATATCGTCGCTGGAAGGGATACTTCATCTGGATGGCCTGATCAAGCTGGACATTAGCCATAATGACTTTCGCGATTTGGACTTTACCGATGCCACTCTGTAAGCATGGTGAAAGAGTTTGGGTAGTAAAAAACTGACGTATTAACCAGGGACCGCCTCGAGACCATTGAAGCTCAAGGGAACTGTATCAGCCAAGTCCGAAACCTGCATCATCTTCCGCTATTGGAGTGTCTGAATCTTGGTCAGTATCTCGACCATCTTCTTGCTAGCAAAGCTAACGAAAAAAGATGGCAACGTACTCTCTAGCTTCGAATTGTCAGGGCCTACGTCTCTACCTCATCTTCATACCTTGAGACTGGGCCGCAATCGCCTCGGCTCGCTCGATGTTAGCAACTTCCCTAGCCTTCGAGAACTATATCTGGACGGCAACCGAATCCAGAGTATCGACGGCCTAGGCTCACTGGAGCATCTGGAGTGTCTATCGATCCGCGAGCAAGAGAATCTGGCAATGGGTGCCTCAGGCAAGGAACAGATCCTGAGCAACTGCAGCGAAATCCGCAGTCTCCATCTATCCGGCAATCTTCCGCCATCCTTAAACCCCAACATCAACTTCCTCAACCTCCAACACCTCGAACTAGCCACCTGCGGTTTACAAACCCTCCCTCCAGCGTTGGGTAAAATGTTGCCCAATGTCCGAACCTTGAACCTCAACTTCAACGCACTCACCGACATCAGCCCTCTCGCGGGCATTGCCCGCCTGTCGAAGCTCCTGATTGCGGGGAACCGCCTTACTCGTCTCCGGAAAACCATCCGCGTCCTTTCCAGCTTACGATCCCTGAAGGAGGTGGATCTTCGTCACAACCCTCTCACCCATGGATTTTATGCCCTGGTCATGCCCTCACGACTGCACCCTACAGACATCGAGCATGTTAACATGCAAGACGCTCCATCTGAAATCGAGCCGTACACCCTACCACCAGCCGATGCAGAAGCAGACGAGACGTTCCAAAGAAAACTCGATCCCGACACCAGACTTCGAAGAGCAGTCTATGAGAAAATCATGGGGCATTGGTGCCGTTCGATCAAGATCGTCGATGGGTTGACCTTCAACCGCAGCAGGGCGATGAAGCGTGACGAGGTTTATGACCGCTTGGTCACGCTGAAGATTCTCCGCGACCGACGAGCGCAGGCAAATTGAAGCCAGCCAAGCGGCGGCCGTTGAAAGCGTTGCATGATGTGTTCATTCGGAGATATATGTCTAAGGAGGGCTTTGTTAGAACCCATTGATGAGCTGAATTCTAGCATGTTTATGTATTCCTGGAGCTGTATGCGTTACGATCATGTGTTAAGTTAGCTGCGTTTCGAGCACTTCAGCGTAAAGAGGGCATGGCTAGGAGTTTCAAATGACAACCAATATACACTCAATACCATCCATCCATCCAGAGCTTTAGGCTAGGTTACGTGATAATTATAACTGTCCTTGTAGTCGGGAGCCCGATGATTGTTCGTCCTGACGACGCCTCCGTTGTTTGTCCGGAGCCTTCCCTTGCCGCCGATAGCGGTAAGATGCAGAAGACCATTATCGACGCAACAACAACAGCGAACTGCTTAATGACGTCAAACAAGCAACAACAGCCCCCTTTCTGTTCCAATATCAACCATGAACAACTTACGGTAGTCTACGAGTGAGCAGCCTGGAATTATATGAGCAAAGATGGCCCTTGCATCTGTAAGCCAGAACACTCATTCGTGAATGAGCATCCTCATTGACAAATTTACAGTGGAAAACATTCAACTTCTTCGATGTCACCCAGGTAAAGCCTCCAGACGATGAGGAGAGCGCAAAGGTGTTCGAGGTGGGAATCATTCTCTGCGCCCTCTTACCACTAGATGCTTATTGGACTAGCGCAACGACATCAGCTGCGTCTGTTCGGGCTCGGACAATGTCTTCTTCGGCAGTACAGATGGCGTAGTGCGCATCCTCTCGCGGGCCTTCAAGGTCGTCCGAACATTCCAGGCATATGATTCCGGGTCGATCACGCATATGAAGCAGGTGGAGGGGACGTCATTACTCGTGACAGTAGCAGTAAGCTTTAGGCCGGCAATATCACCTTGACCATCCGCTTACCGGAGCTAGGAAGACCTCACCAGCGAGCCCGTCTTGAAGGTATGGGCGCTTAACAAGCCAGACAAGAAGACGGGCATCCCCAAGTGCCAGGTAACACTGGCGGTGCAGAACGGGCGCAAACAGTTTCCGGTAGGGTTTCCAATTGACAGCCTTTGCTACACACAGTAAGAGCTAACCGTGCTAGATATCTGCTTTTGCGATTCTGGATGACCTCTCGCAGGTCGCCGTGGGCTTCGCCAATGGAGCCGTGACGGTCATCCGAGGCGACCTCATCAACGATCGAGGCGCTCGGCAACGGATCGTCTTTGAGTCGGAAGAGCCAATCACAGGGGTTGGGTTTCGAGACGGCAGCAAAATTACGACGCTCTATATCTCCACGACCGGTCGGTTGCTCACTTTGGTCATCTCGGGCAAAGGACAGGGCCAGCCCGCGCGTACCCTGGAGGAAGCTGGATGCGGTGTTGGATGCATGACGATCGATCAGCGGAACGGAGACATCATCGTGGCCCGAGACGATGCCGTCTATTTCTACCGACCACCCGGACGCGGTCCATGTTATGCGTACGAGGGCCCTAAGAGTCTCGTCAGCCTCTACAAAGACTACGTGGTTTTGGTATCGCCGCCGCAATCGAGCATTCTGGCCAAACCACGGTCTTTGGGTCGGTTCGGAAGCAGCCAGCCGACGGATATGTTCAGCACGTCCACCTTTACGCTACTTGAAACAGACCTGAAATTTATTGCGCATTCGGAAGCGCTCAGCTCGTCGGTGAAAGCGCTCTTTGTCGAATGGAGCGATCTGTTTGTGTTGACGCTTGACGGCAAGGTGGGATGCTCCAAGCGACGGGATAACTGAATCTAACGATCGCAGCTCTACCGGTACCACGAGAAAGATCTACGTCGGGAACTCGAGATCCTGTACCAGCGGAACCTCTACGTCCTAGCGATCAATCTGGCGCAAAAGGCGGGGATGGACAAGATGCAACAGAATACCATCTACCGGAGATATGCAGATTATCTGTATTCCAAGGGCGACTTTGATGGTGCGATGCAACAGTATCTGACGGCCATTGAGAATACCGAGCCATCGCAAGTGATCCGAAAGGTAAAATATGTGCTTCCTACTTGATGGTGGCTGAAGCTGACGGGACAGTTCCTCGATACCCAACGGATCCATCACCTGATCGAGTATCTCGAAGAGCTCCATGACCATCACCGGGCGAATGCAGATCACACTATATTGTTGTTGAATTGCTATGCGAAACTCAAGGATGTTGATAAGCTGGAGAAATTCATCAAATCTCCAGGCGATCTCAAGTTTGACCTCGAGATTGCAATATCCATGTGTCGGCAGGGAGGCTATTATCGACAAGCGGTGTATCTGGCGACGAAACACGAAGAACACGATCTGGTCGTGACGATCTTGATCGAGGACTCCAAAGAGTACAAGGATGCATTGGAGTATATCTCCCTCCTGGAGCCCGAAGTGGTGAGCATCGCTTTTCTCCCACCCCGGATCATCTGCTGATTTCCTCAGGCCTATCGAAACTTGATGAAGTACCCTCGGGTACTGTTAGAACATTGTCCGGAGGAGACTACGAAGCTCTTCGTGGACTACTACACGGGGTCGTATGTGCCGAGGCCTAAGGTTGTGCCGACGACGGAAGAGCCTCAGTCGACGCAGAGTGTCGGAACAACGGCAATCCAGACACTAGCAGCTCTCTTTCCCCTGCCATACACCAGCGCATCGAGCACTGCCACACCGCAAGCTCCCAGTCAAGATGCTGGTGCGTCCCAGCCCGGAAGTCATGATCCGCCGCCGCCGCCGACCTATGAAGTGCCTCGTCCACGGACCGCTTTTTCGTCATTTGTCGACCACCCCGAAAGATTTGTCGTGTTTCTCGAAGCCTGTCTGCAGCATGGAAATTTGACGGGACAAGATAAAGTGGACGTGCAGACGACTTTATTTGAGATTTATCTCCATTTCGCCAAGCAGAAGAAGTACGACGAGGATGACGAATGGTACAGCAAAGCGAAGAAGTTGATCCAAGACGAGAAGGTGATTGTTCCAGAGGAATACTTCAGGGATTATCCCAAGCATTCATTCCAAGGGAGTTTTCAATCGTGAGGCTAATTCGAATGCAAGGTCCCTATTGATCCCTCCAACATCCTCTTACTCTCCCACCTGTCCCATTTTCGCGAAGGAACCACGCTGGTGCGCGAAAAGCAAGGCCTC
>QQTW01001292.1_pt1 | contig 17357 bp, 17 predicted proteins | sample 1904831 | NCBI WGS metagenome assembly QQTW01 (sample SAMN09435610, study PRJNA476489) | Subsurface metagenome, whole genome shotgun sequencing project. | reverse complement strand
AACAACCTGTTCAGGTATATGGCGTGTACGAGGCTTGAGGTATTGAAATTGCTGAAGTACACGCCGCACTGTGCGGCCGACTCAATGGTCACATGAGCCACAGCCAATACGATCTGATAGCTAATTCCACGTGTTGAAAACATTCCTTTGGAACCCTTACCCGTCATTGCAATCCCGTGCGTGGATTTTGACTAACATGTGTCTCTAAACTGACGTGACCATTGTGCTTGCGTGCGGAATAAATGGATCAACGAGGAGGAGGGATGCTTTTCTGCATTGACAAGCAACATCTCTATTCAACGGCGAAACTGTCGACGCTAGCAGAGCAAGCTGACAGACAAGTAACATTGAATTCGCCTTGGATAGGCTCCATACTGATCAACTCGCCATTGTATGGGGGGTTCTGCTCCATCGCATCATTCATGGAATTATACGTGCTTCTGTAGAGCCGAATTTCGTTTATGTAATCCGTACTCCGTATAGACCGGGGCATTGTGGTATGTACTACGTGTGGGATGGAAGCTCAATCAAACGTAACTGATTGAGTCGGCTCTTTTGGTTCAATATCATGTAGTGGTGGAAAAATTCACCTACAATACAGAATCGATGAAAAGATGATTTAGCGGATGATCTACGACCAGGATGAGCCGCCTCCGCAAGCTCGCGTGCTTGCCGAATGTAACTAACGAGCACCTGCGTTTCCGCGCATTCACTCGGCGAAAGTCATCCTCATGATCGCGGCCCCACACATGCCATTCTCGAACCCTTGAACCGCAACCTCAGACTTAGGGCTTGTGTGCACTCCATGCTGCGCGTCTGCCTAACCACGCCCTCGTGCGTCCAATGCCACCTGCAACATCCCGAACGACGCGCATTTCCCTCGACTTGCCTCGCAAGCCGCAGACTCTGCGGCGGCCGTACTGATGACCGAAGCAGCACGGCAGTCTGCAAGTCCGGATTCCAGCGGAGCAAAAGCCGAGTCTAGGACTCTTGCCATTGCTTCGAAACGACATGGCGACTCCAAGCAGCAAGTGGATTCTGATCGTCAAACGCTCAACGGCTCGTCGGCAGCGCCAGAGACTCGGAATAAGGGCGCCAAGAAGCGGAGGAAAGTAAATCATGGTGAGCAAGCGCCTTTGGCTCCCATACCTAGGAATGTGGAACTGACTCAACGTATAGCTTGCATTTACTGCAGACGTTCGGTGAGCTCTAGCCCCGCTTGAAGCCAAAGTCATCCGGTCACCGCATGCTTAAGATGCACACACTGCTCGGCAATTCAAACAAGCACACGACAGGCTAACTTCGGGTTCTTCGTTGGCGCGAACAGCATATGACTTGCGATCTGGTATGATCCTCGAACCAGTCTTGACTGTGTTGACGGACTAACCTGCCGGTCAAGGATCGTCCATGTGAGAGATGCGTCAAACGTAACATTGGACATCTTTGCCATGACGAGCCACGTGAACCAGCCAAACGACCCAAGTCCGAGCAGGAACATCAAGAACATTCTGGTCGAGACCAACCCAGCAGTGCCGAAGACCTTGACGGGTCTACGAATAAGCAACAAAGCGAAGGTGCTCGAGTTGAGTTCCCTCCGCCTTCCTTGCCTGAAGCGAGAATCGTCAATGCAGCTGCCATAGTGCAGCCGACACCTGTGTCTCCGCCACGATTGCTTATGGACCTGGCCAACAGGAACCAGCCATGTTCGTGTCACTCTGTGCCGGCATAGCTTATGGCTGTACTAACGTGCAAACGAAGATTGGAATCCTGATTCTCAAAATCAGTTTCACGACATGCATCACTTTCACTCATCGTATATGTTTAATACTCCTGAAGTCACAAACGAGTACAACCTCCTCAACAACTTTCTCAATTCGAGTCTACTAGACGACAGGTCTGTATATCCGGATGAGGACATTAACAATATACCTATGGACCCGTCGCTCGCGAATACGATGAACACCCTCGCAGCTACTGACACGGCGACGATAGAAGGCCAAACTTTCAATCAGATGCCCCCACCTTCACAGATAGCAACCGGCAACAGTATCTCAAGGCCGGCAAGCGGCTTTCCGCTCGATAAAGCTAGAGAAACTTATTACATGACAGCAGCGGATCCTGCTGGAACCGACACGCCTGAGGAGCGAATGAACAAACTTCTCAAAGCAAAGTATGATGCTGGGCTTCTGAAGCCATTCAATTATGTGAAGGGCTATGCTAGGCTGAATCAGTACATGGAGAGGAACCTGCATCCCTCATCCAGGCAGAAGATACTGCGCCAGATTGATCGGTTCAGGCCAAAGTTTCGGGAGAGAGTGCATTCCCTTACAGACATAGAGCTTGTATTGGTGGAAATGTGGTTCGAAAGGAGTCTGATGGAGTACGATCGTGTATTTGCCAGCATGGCGATACCTGCATGTTGCTGGAGGCGTACGGGAGAGATTTTTAGAGGAAACAAGGAGCTCGCTGAGCTCATCCACGTACCGATTGAGAGGCTACGCGATGTGAGCACTCCTGCTATTCAACCCGCATATTGCCAAGCTGACTATTCTATCAGGGAAAACTTGCGATACACGAGATTATAGTCGAGATATCGCTGGTGAGCTACTGGGAAAAGTTTGGAGCAATTGCTTTTGATAGCTCGCAAAAAGCTATCCTGACCAGCTGCACCCTCAAGCCTCCCGTTTCCGGCTCCAAAGACGCTGAGATTCCATGCTGCTTCTCTTTCACCATTAGGCGTGACAGCTATGATATGTAAGTTCAGGCTCAGTAATCTATTAGACACACTAATCCTGCGATAGTCCCTCACTAATCGTTGGCAACTTCTTACCTGTTCTCTCTAACTCGGAATAAACGGTGCAGCGTATCTATAAAAGCTCACTTTGAGAAGGACAGTTTGTGATGGTCATTGAAGACTTTGAATCGGCGTCAACTCTTGTCGCTTGATCTCCTCGAGGTAGGTTTGAAGCGCTCAGTGTATCTTGCCATCCATGTGACACAATATGATGCGTGCCTTTGCACACTGCCCAGGTGCTAAATCCTGTGCGCCACACCTGTAGGTAGCTGCATTATTCTATATATGCCCTATGATTCTAATGTTTTGGTGAGGATTGAGTAATATACATTTCGCAATAAAGGGACTAGAAACTTGTACCAAGTTCCCACCCTTCAGCACTTGTCCACGTCAATGGCGCCACTCAACTCGCTCAAAGCGGAGAGGAGCCACAAACTGAAAGTTCTCGTTGGTATGAGAAAGGCTTTACGCTCATGTGCTCGATGAAACTGACGAGGTACAGATTTTAGCAGAAGCCTGCCCGATCGCATCGGACAGGACCCCGACGAACTTTCGCTCCTGTCTGATCTCGAACTCCACATCAGAAAACTGCCCTTAGAGCGCTCCGGTGCCGTCGTTAAGGAGCATGATAACCTCGACCAACTTGGCTCCGACCTATGGAACTTATCAACGCGCTTACGCCGGGATAAAAGCACAATACAGAAGGCATGGCTCTGTCCGCTTCGCGTATTCGCCTTCTTGCTTTTAGACTCTGCACACCATCTCAACCGTGGTACAGCACAGAATTGCGTTCGACTGTTGAAAGTTGCGCTCAAGGCAGCCAAGATATGTTTAGACGGTGGGCAACTGGAGTTATGCGAAAAGGTTCTCGGATGCGCGGCAGATTACGAGGATACTCTCTCTAAATCTGCCACCCAAACGACGCCTGAGGACGCGGGACTGCACATGAGATTACGAGCTGAATACTATGTGTTCAGGACAGCACTTGTAAGCATATCCAGACCTACCACATTGGAATCATGTATTTGCTACATGTGACGCAAGCTCATGCTATGAAAGGCATGGAAACACAATCGGCTCGACCTCGCGGAGCATATGTTTTCGAAATCTGAGCCATCCATCTCTCACCTGGACCCGACGACGGCGGAGAAACTGGCAGACGTGCTTTTCGAGATCGGGAGGGACTTGCTGCAAAAGAAAGTCTTCCCAATGGCGGTGCGATGGCTGGAGAGAGCACATAACGTCCTCGGAGGCCAGGAGCTCGACAAGCTGAGCATGGATGCTGGCGAACTCAGGCTCAGCGTCATGCATTCTTTGAGTGGGTTGTTGCCACTCAAACTGCTTGGCTCCGATATTGATCTGCATACTAGTCCGGGCACTCCTCGGTTCAGACGAAGAAGACGTTAGGGACAGAGCGCGCGATCTCGTCACTCTGCTCGAAAGTGTGCGTCTTCGGTTCCTAATCAGATCTCTTTTGGCCTAGCAAGACTGACATCCATGTGTGCCTGAAGGACTGTGGAGACAAGTTAGCTGTAATGCTGCTGAAGCTGGACATGTTGTCATCCGAGCCAAATCTCAATGTCGACAACTACCAAAGCGGTATATTTGCAGTCTCCATGGTTCGACTGTGGCTAAATGAGATAGTGCTTTCTCGCATCATCAGATCAGTACTCTTAACTGAAGCAAACTTCAAGACGTACGTAATTCGATTGCTCATCTGAGCGGACGATAACGAGTAACGGATAACGGTAGTATCATGCATCGCATTCACCTGGTCAAGGTCAAAAGGTAAGCCAGATGTAAAACATGTCTCGTGTACCAAGCTCAGTGTCAATAGTCCCGAGATTGCATGCAGATTGCTTGATGACGTTCTCGTTACTCGCCTGTTCGCAGAGCAGAAGGAAAACTGGGTCGAGAGAGTTGCGGTGACAAGAGTTTGGATCACAACCACTTGCGCTGAAGTCCAAATGCCTTTGCAAGCACTGCATACATTATTTGATGGTATATTGCAGAACGAAGCCGCACCCTTTTCAATCACGGCTGCACATGCTATCCAGACTGTATGCTACTGTATCTCCAAATCCGCGTGCCCAGGCATCTCTCACTGACCGAAGCACCTAGTTGTTGTGGAAGAAGATAGAAGCGGCATATGCGCAATGTCAATATGAACCAGCCGAGTCGTGGTGTCAGCTCGCCATGCACTCGCTTTTCGACCACTGCGGTGAACTCAACAAGGGAAGAATTGCAAGGTAAGACTTCACAGAAGAGATTATCAGTCTTGTCTCAATTCTGGTAGAAAACTTCTTTCATGTGCCATTGCGAGACACGATTCAGCTAGCGCGCGAAAGGTTTACTATCAGATGTCCAGCACTGCCAAAGACACGGCAATGACGAGATATCTGATGTACAAAGTGGCTTTGCGTAGCCAGGATATGACCTTAGGTGTGTGTAATGTTGATTTGGTTCCACCAGCACCCTCTGATTGGGTTTGTACCCATTTGCGGCTTTCACGAGCAACCTGACTCATGGAGGAGACACTGGCTAACCTTTAAATTTGCAGCGGCTGAATGCCTTGGTGGCTTGTCCAAGAAGTCCATTGATGATACGAACTATCTTTTTGCTTGTGTTCTAGAAGCTCAACAGAGTGGCGACAAACAGCAAACCATTGCGGCGCTGCAGAAGGTACTTGAGAAGTACGAGTTTGAGGCACCTCCTGATGTTTCTCTTCCAGCACTATTGAGGTACGTTATTGACAGCATCAAGTAACCGTTCTTGCTCACGTCTTTAGGTGTACCACACGTTTGCTTATACCTGAACTTATTCATATGGGCACGGTCAACGATACAGTTGCTGGCGACCTCTGCAAGTTATTCGAGAATGGTAAACCTTGGTTCGCCGGTGATGATCAGTAAGACTAATCACTCGTAGCGGCCAGGCATGCCAAAGGCTCTACGCAACGATCAACATCAGCGCCGGCTCCACCATTTGGACACCAGGAGCTGGAGTGGTTTTCGAAATGCTCCTACGGCCTTGCTTTGAAGCACTGTGCGGAATTGCATCCAAAACATCTCGTTCGATTGCTGGACTCGTGCATTGTTGTACGATCATGTTGCCCGACATTGGCACAAGTACACTTCACTAATGATAGATGTAGTTCCTTCAGTTGGAGAGACCGGAAAAGGATAGGATATCCCTATCCCGCTACTGGTATTGCGAGTTCATTTGCGCCTCAGCGCATATTGTGCTAGCTAGGGCTGAAGATACTGTCGAGACTTGTGTGAGGTGGATGATTACCCTCGGGGCTGTTCCATGAACTGACGGTCACAGCTGCAATATTATGTTGGGGCCCGATCTCATTGTCGAGCGTTTCGTGATGCAGTCAATGATAATTTCGAGACGCTCGATGCATCCTCAAAACGGGATCTGGTCGCCAAGCATCTTGAAGTCGTTAAATATGAACTTGAGGCAGCGCTGAAGCTTCGTGATTGGGACTCCATGGACACTCTACTCAAGGTATCTTAGATCCGCTGGACAGGGTCACGGTTAACTGATATGTGATATTGGGCAGGAATGCTGGAAATATGAAGGTGACGATCAATATGAAGCGCTTGCAGACCTCGCACTCGTGGTTCACTCTGCTGCTATGCAGGACGGTGCAGGTGCGACACATCAGGCGAGTGCGTATAGAAGACCTTTCATTGTTAATACCACCGAGGTTGACCACTTTATGCAGATCTGGTAGCATTCCTGCAGGTCTGTGCTGCGCAGATCTGGTACGAGAAGTCATGGAGAGCTTACCGATTTAGAAAATTGTTGATGTTTCCGTGCGATGCGGCAACGTCGACATCCTGCAGCTCGCGCGCTGGATTCGATGCCTGTTTCAAATGGCTGTTTCATTCGACTCCGGTGTTGCTCTGCATTGTTTGGACCAGGCGATCTCGATTACTACCAGCCCCAATCGGGTGAGTTTCTTCCCTCCAAAGCAGACTATTACTTGGTCGGGCAGAATAATAATACAGGGTTGGCACCGTCCAGCATTCAGACCACTATCCAGCCGGGGAACTTGAATGGCTAGCTACAACAGTGTTCAACCGCGCAATCGACTTCTATGGTGCCGGTGACGATGCCAACTGCAGGCTCTGGGCAGAGAAGGCGCTGAGTTTGGCGGCGGCGGTTGAGCGGGAAGGACCGCTTCATCGACTCTTGCAGGAGAACTACTCCAGCTTGAGCTGGGACGGGCATACCTAACATGATCCGAAGGGAGCGCATCCTTTCATACTGAGCAATCCCGCGGAAGATCTCTGATGACGGTTGAGGTATATGAAGACCAAAACACGTATTTAGATCTGATGCTGTCGGCAATTTATTCTTGATCATGTCTCACGATCCGGGTGATCATTACTGATCCCTACTGAGATGGACAGACACCGGTCGAAGGCTAGAACGAAGCATATCAACAGTTGTGGTCAGAGGCTGGACCAGCCGCTGATAATCATCTCATCAACAATTACGAAACGTGCATCCAATCTCGCCCTGTCAGCCTTGCGGAATCAGTGCGCTGTTGCGAGCTAAACCAATCTCGGCATCACCATAGAACATTTGAGTATCTAAGGTTTCCTCCATTCACCATTCCGGGCTCCATTATTATGTCTACGTACGGTCTTTATCTTGAGATCTGCGTATATGAGCTTCTCATATGATACTATCTATTTTAAGCGTGTAACGCCTACAGATCTTGTCCTCAGCCTTGTTTCATCGCCGCACACGATGCGCGCCGCAGCCAGTAAGCGGGCGGTCCATGCTTCCAAGGTGCGTCTCAGCCGCAAGTCGATGAGGCAGTGTCTGCAGGCTGCAATCCATCTGCATGGATGAGCTCGCGCGTGTCTCGGCCGAGTAGCAATATTATATCATGACTTATATCTCCCGTTGACCGTATTTGCTCGCTTGCCGCACGATTCTACCCACTTCACATTTTCACCAGAACATACGCGATACAGACTCAATGGCACCAAGAAGAGGTGGCTCGAGCTCAAGCTCCGGCAGCTCGCGCAACCGCTGCGCGGAGACGGGCGTTTTCGACGAACCATTGATTGTCGGTGGCATCTCAATCAATGCGATCGTGTTGGTTCTCTTGCTTGTTCTTCTGTTCTTGAGCTTCCGTACCAAATTGAGGAACGATGGAGCTCGCAGGGTCCTGGGGTTATGGATGACCCTCGCCTTGCTCTTCTACTTCCTGTAAGGTGTACCCAGAGCTTTGCGCAAAGCAAGACGAAACTAACACAATTGGCAGTTCCGTGGCTCTGGACACTCTCTTTGTCGTCCTCGTCGGATGCGATGTGATGACCTACACAGTATACAACTACGCCTTCATTGCCGTACTCGTCTTGGCCTATGCTGCCGAGCTCATAATCATCGCCATTATCCTCCTGCCGCTCTTGACGACCCTGCGGAGTCGCAGCGGACAAGAGTCGAGAGCCGTAGACATGGTACGACGGAGTTTTGTCGGCATACTATCCATCATCTTGCTTGCGGCCGTGGTGATCGACTGCTACTTGATAGGCTCGTCATCAACCGGCGCGAACTTATACCAGGAGTCCGAGGGCTTGTTCACAACGTATTTGGTTCTGTTCTGCCTATGCGCCGGCGTTGCCGGTTTCTTCATCATCTCGGCACTCACAAGAATGAAAAAGCTTGGCACGGCCAGCAAGGTATGGGACCTCCGCCAGAACACGGCTTACGAGAGCAAGTACTAACCTTGTTACTGCTGCAGCCTCTTGGATTCTGGCTCGTCTTCCTCGTCACCAGCCTTCTCATCGTCAGTCTGTATAGGCTGATCAGCTTCGTCGTTCGGATCGTGGCGGCAGTCCCGATCACAGGCGGCGCGTCGCTCGCAGTGAGCGGCGTTCGAGCGCTGATCGAGGTCGTCACCATATTCGCCCTCATCAAGGCCGCGGGGAGCATCACCGGCCGCGACGGCTCTGCCACCGCCGCCTACCAGCCTGACTTTGCTACAACGATGCAATCCCAGGTCCCGGCCTCTCCTACTCCAACGGCTCTGCCTGCGTTTACGCAGGTTAACCCGGCAAACGGACAGCCACGACAGGGCTATCCCGGTGCGTACAGGTACCAGCCTGTACCGGCCGAGGGTCAAATGCAGCAAGTTCAACTCACGGGCCAGCAGCAGTCGTCGATAGGGACCGCGTACTACAGGTGAAAAGCTTTGAGAGCAAGGCTACCTCTCGATTCTAGTTTCGATCTTGCCTTTGAGGTGTCCACGGCACATGATGATGTTACGATAAATTTTAAACTACTTATACCTGATTGTGAGAGCTGAGCATGTACATACATTTCGAGGGGTTTGGAGTTAGCGGACGTACGGATGATATAAAACCGTGTCCTTGGAAGAGTGGACAGGAATTCCAACGCGGGCGCAGAAATACTACATTTTATGATTTCCAGTTTCTATAAATCTCACTGTACGAGACGTGTGTAACGAAATAAAATACATGTGCTTATCAAAGCTTCCGTTGTACCAATATCGGAACGCCGACCCGGGTATAAACATGCCTATGATGCTGCAATAAGAGAGTAGTCTGCCATCAGGCCTCGAAGCCCGCAATGCGCCGGATCTCACGCCAATATTCCGCATGTTCTGTTCGTGATAATCATACAACACCCCTCGCAACTGATCATTGTCTCTCGCAATAATTGGCTTATGGCAGGAGCTGACAAGTGTTGACAAAAATTGACGTGTTGAATATGCTCCAAGGAGAAGGAAAAAGTGGTGGCGATATGGTTACTCTGTCGATTGACGAGGCTGTATCAGCTGTTGAGCATCATGGAAATATTGTTACATTTTTGCTTGAGCGCGTCATGCTCGGAGGTGACCTGTAATTTTCAAAGCAAGAGTTAGCGTCATACTCGGACGGGAAGTTGCAGTGAGAAACAATGGACACCCACCTGAGCGTATCGAAGCTTAGTCTCCACCAGCTCCTTCTCCGCGTCCGCTAGCTGTTCCTCCAGCGCACGATTTTCATTCTGCACCTCGATGTTGCGCTGCATGATGCGTTCCATCTCGCTCTTGAGCCGCTGCTCCACCTCCTCAGGCTGGCTCTCGACGATGCGCTGCAAGGCCTGGACCTGGCCCCGCAGGCTCTCGTTGGCGTCCTGCAGCTCCTCGCTCTCGACCTTGGCGCGGACCAGGCTCGACGCCGCCGCGACGTGGTCGGCATCTGCCTTCTCGGCTCGCTCTTCGACGGCTCGCACCTTCAGAGTCAGCGCGGCGTTCTGCGATCGCAGGGTCTCGAGCTCCGCTTCGCGCTCGCGTTCGGCACGTCGTTGCTCGACCCATTCGGCCTCGTATGCTTGTAGGGTTTCGGGGGTTATGTGTATCGTGCAAGCGTCCTGGACAAGGGTGTCGGCCCGGTATATCTCCTTGTCGATGCCGCCTGCCGACCCGAAAAATCCAGACTCGAGAAGGGAAGTAGATGAAGGTGCCTTGTCAATGTAAACGTCGAAGAGGCGCTCTTTGAGGAAAGTCGACAAAGCCGCCATGTCTTTCATGCCAAGGAGCGTTTGAGCGTTCTTTTGCATGAGGACGATTCCAAACTTCAGAATCGCTGTCTCAAGCCCTTCGCTTAGGATGAGGTCGTAAATGCGCAGGACTAGTTGGAGAGGAAAGCGGTAGGCGAAAAGAGTGAGGAACCATTGTGTTGCGTAGAGTTGGGGACTGACTCCCCTGCGATGCAAATGACAATAAAGTGCCGGTTCAAAATCTTCCAGCAAGCGCTCGAATTGATAGAGATGGAGGTGAAGGCCCGGCATGTCATGTGTGAACATTTCGCGGAGACCGTATTTGTTCATTAAACGGACAAGGAGGCAGAAGGCCTCTGCTTCGGGCATCTAGAAAGTGTCAGATTGTGGCAGCTGTGGTCAGGCAATGGATACTAACGTTGAACAGCAACGGCATGGCGATAAAGTTCATCCCTTGCGCATATCCGACTGCTTCATCAAAGAGCGCGTAGGCCTTGCAGACCCCAAACAATCCTTCCTGAAGCCCTGCAGCCATTACGTACTTTGAATAGGAAGTACGTGCACCCAAATCCCGGCGAATAGTCTTCTCGAGTTTCTGTATCGCGGCGGTATCCTCCTTGGATAATCTTTCTCTGTCTATCGCGCCTTCCCTACTCTGTTCTGTGGTAGCGTTTGAAGCAGGCGGTTGTGGGGTTTTGGGAGACGACAAGTCGGAGTGAACAGAGGACGCCGAGGACGCTACTGATTCCTTCTCTCTTTCGATGCCGTTCATGTGGCTATCAGAGTGATGGAGTTTCGGAGTTGCTCTTCCTGATCTCTCCTTTTCCGTTCCTCTTGCCACGAGTTCCCGATAGAGAATCTCCAGGTCTTCGTTCTTGCTGTCTGCAAGAATCTGCCACACTACACCCCGGATGGCATGTGGTATTCCGCTCGCAATAGCTCGGTTGAGTTCCTCTGCGCTTGTCCTCCGAACTACGCTAGGTCCCTCGTACACCAATGACTGCCAAAGATCCCAGTCGACAGGGCCTGCGGAGTCTGTGGGACCCGCTGACATGCCCGCGGCGGTGCCCGGCGCGAGATTAGTGTTTAGCGTCAATGCCTTGGCTGTGCCTGTGGGAGTCGCCACGGAAGAGGAGCCCCGCCTCCTGGGAGTAACGTCGGCCTTGTCAGCCGCTAGGACGTTGGGATTTCCTATTCCGAGGCCCATGTTCGTGGTCCGACCTATGAGACCAGCCAGTGCTCCGCCGCTTCCCGTCCCATTGCCCTCAGTATCTCCCTCAACCGGTGTTATGCCCGCCTCTTCCCGCAATCGCAAAAGCTTGAACCTGTCCCGCAGGCTGTTCCTGTTCGACGCTACTCGCCCGGAGCCATCGCTTTCGGTCTCATCTTCCAGCTTGTTTCCCGAACTATCAAGACCACTTCCCAATGTGGATACAGACGAGGTGGTGTTGCGCTTTTCTGTCGAGCTTGATGTTGCCACCGGAGAAGCGTTGACTTTCTTATCGCTGGAACCGGTGCTCCTCGAAAGCCACGAGAAAGGACTTGTAAGTTTCCTGATGGGTGGACGGGAACTTGAACTGGTGCTGGTCGTCTGTTCTGGAGGCCGGAGAGGTGGAGGAGGGAATATGGTCGGAGGCAACGTGCCTGAAAGCCCCTGCTGCGATAATGATGATGGTTGGCGTGGTGGTAATTTGGGTGCCGGCGAATACGATCGAGGAGAGACAGCTTCGTGTTCTGACCCTGCTTGTTCATGAGTTAGCACACCAATACTGAGAAGCTTGTCTGTATTGGTCGTTGAAGAGAAAAGGCTTCCGCTGGCCAAGTCTCATCACCAGACGATCCCCCATCGCGTAGGCAGCAGCTGACCAACCTTCTTGCAAACTCACGTCGTCCACCATCCGTTGGGCATTGAACGACGGAGACTTGGCCGGTGAAGCGCTTTCTGCGTGGTTCTGCCCGTTCGCGTCTCCTTCTGCTTTGCCGTTCGGTAGTTGGGGGTCCGAAGGAGTAGCGTCTGTCGTTTGTAACCTGGCTGTTGAAGAGGAGCGACTTGCCGACGTTGTAGTCTTCAAAGAAGAGGAAGAAGGGCGAGGTGTATCATCTTGAGCGTCCTCAAAGGTTTCCTTAACCAGAGACCAGAGTCAGCGCTTGCTCATCCACCTTCCAAGCAAGATGCTAAATGACTAAACCACTCCATTGCTGATCACACCACAAGTATGCCACCAAAGACGTCAATTCCCAACCCGTCGAGCACCCTCAACCAACAGTCAAGGCGATGACGAGAGCGGACTTACCGCTTCCTTGTCCGAGTCCTGCGAAGCAGGCGTCTGGTCGCTCATGGTTTCAGCTTGAATGCTCATAGTACTTTCGGTCGAGTACTACAGGCTCCTGTCGCAGTTGTTGTGTCGTACTAATGGGTTGAAAGCCTGGTGATCCCAGGATTGAAGCTCGTGAATGTGGTACCTCCGGAAACGACCGTAAATGGGACAGTGACGGCATACCGGACGGCAGAGACTGGGCGTTTGCTTAGGATGCCATCGAGAGTCTTGACATCCTGTGATCTGGGATTTAGCTAGGATTTGAGCGGTACACGGTCATTGTCGCCCTTGGAAGCAGGAGCCGACCGGCGTAGCTGACGGTTGGAAGGTACGTCGGTGTCCGGATGTGGATCCGTGGCAGATCGGCAGTTCGCGACAGTAAACGAGATGCCTGAAGCGGACGACGCTTGTAACAGGACTGAAGATTGTGGAGATGGTGCCAAATCCAGCGCATCGATCAGCTATATAAATTCGGTCAAGTAACCTGTCTCTCATTGAAGTGCATCGCGAGGCAATTCTAATCATTGAGGGACTTCTAGCTTGATTGCCTCTTCGCTGGCAATTACAACCCTAGTCAGGGGCTTATTACCTTGATTTTAACTGTGCATACACAGTAGCTTTGGTGTAACAACCCGTCCAAGTAATGCAGTCAAAACTGCAACGATTCATCCCTTCGATCATCCCAAATAGCCCATTTCTTGAAGTGACGATACAGCTATGTTCTGTGTATTGAGCGCTGGCTCAAATCAACAGTCTGGGTATAACTTCTCACCAACTGGTGATGACGCGCTGCGTATATACAATTCGATCCGCAAAGCTTCAATCATTGACAGATAACTTGGCTTTCGAAGAGAACGCTCCGCGCGTGTAAATGCAGCAAAACGCCATACCATGTGACCAAGTGCGATGCTTGGAACGCCCGACATGGGTGCATGAACGCCACGACGCCGAAAGAACGCCTCACGATGCAATTCCGACCGGCATGCCTTGCCATGATGTCGGAATTTCGGAGTCCATGAGCCGGCCCAAATCCCAGGCTTCCGCCCAAGCTTTGGTCCGCTCTTCTTCTCGGTATAGTTGCCATTGAGGAGTACAGCGTGCCGGCTTCCAGCTGAGACGCTCTTCTGGCTGAGTGAGAGGAGGTAGTACAATTAGCTTCGGCGCAGCTGCGACGTTTGTCAACTGCGCCAGTATCTTGTGTGGTTCCAATGCCGATTCGGGAGGCTTCGTGCTCGGTGTTATAGGCGCAGAGAGCCAGATGGGCGGCTTTGCTAGCTTGTTGCGAGGTTTCGAGCTGGCATCCGCTGGTCTCGAGTTGAGGACCTCGTCAGATAGACTGCCGCGCTGGCGTTCTTCGCGCAAGTATCTCACGCAAGCTTGCAAACACTTGACCTCGTTCTCAAGTGCAATCAACTCTCGCGCCGACACGCCACCTCTGCTCGAAGCATCATCCTGGGCGTCTCCCGAGATGTTGTCCTCGGCACCTTTGCGCTCATTGGCGATGCGGCGCCAGCGATCACGGTCGGTCTCGAGGTCTTTGAGGCCTTGAAGGTGCTTCTCCAATGCACTCGAGAGCTGCGCCTCACGGGTCCGACCGTCTTGGACGCCGCGTTCCAATTCAGCTATTCGGTCTGACTTCTTAGCAGCTTCTCGAGTACGAGACTCTAATAGCTCGATCTTCACCGCGGCTTCGTCGAGAGCCTGATCGCGAAGTCGAAGAGTGGTAGCTCGCTCGAACGCTTCGTCGCGTAGTCGTCTGAGCTCTTCTTCAGTGTCGATGGAAACGACTTTACTTGCTTGGAGTTCCTTGGCACGCAGCACCCAAGGCGCGGGCGATCGTTCGAATTCAGCGGTTCGGTCCAGGTCTGATGTAAGCGAACTCAGGTCGGCAAGAGCATCGGTAAGCGCACGTAGCTTGGATCCAATCGTCGCAAAGGAATCTGATTCTGCTGTCGAGAAGACGGACGCTGCTGTCTTGAACATTGCTGTCTGGACTTCATGGACATGGCAAGGCTCGGTGCGGCTTTCCTCATGCAATAACTCGTACACATCTTGACCAAGTCGACGAGAGTATAGAGCCAAGTCACTTGCATCTTTCTCGCAGCGTTCAAAAATGGTGATGGTGTCTGTGGTGAGTGACAGAGACCTAGTTCTCAGCTCCTGAAGTGCTCTTGCAGCTTTGCCCAGGACCACCTTTGCACTTCGCGCATGGGATATGACGGTCTCGGCTTTGGCAGCAAAGTGGTCCAACTCATGCTCGCTCTCATCGTCGGTCGTTGTCACCTTCGACTGTACCATCGACTTGGTGACGAGTAGCGCGTTCGCAGTATTGTCCATTTGACTCTGCATCAACAGTGTCCGCATGAGAACATCATCGGCGTAGCTCTCTAGGCTGTCCTTGATGTGAATACCGGCGAGATGGGTCATCAGAGCCATCGACCTGTAGTGAAATAAGCACAAGCCGCTTGAGATTTGCGGCTTCTGGAGACTTACCGCTGCAGCTCTTCAGCCGCTTGCTTTTCCTTGAAGTCATCCCGCTTGAAACAGTCAATGTAATGATTCAGCGCCCGTTCGACCGGTTCCAGCTCGTATAAGGCGCCTTCAAATTTAACGAATTGCTCGACCGTGCAGCCACAGATTGCGCTTCTGAACCTCTCAGTCATCGCAGAAATCCAAGTTAGCTTGTCCAAAACATCAAGAGCCGAGAAGAGGTCGTCTTCATGGCCTGCCGTTCCGTAGCTAGCAATCTTCTCTTTGACAAAACCATGCATCATATTTGATTTGAAGCCAATGCGCTTGAATCTCAACAACGCTAGAACAGAGTCTCGGTCTGCATTGAAGGATTCCGGAAGGAATAGCTGAACGATGGAGAGATGCTCCGCCGCTTCCTGAGCTTCCAGTTTACGTAGCTCGAGATCGATTGCTTTGATCTGTGTCTTGGATGCAGAGACCTGCAGCTTCATGTTCAGATCCATCATGGCCCGTGTCTTGCTTGAAAGGTCTTGAGCTTCGGACTCGGTGATTTGCTTCGAGGACCTCATATCTTCGAGGTCGGTCTGTAACGTCGCGACAAGTTCACGGAAACGCGAGATGGTGTAGTCCTGGTTGGCTAGAGCTTCCTCTTGCTGAGCCGCTCGCCTCGTTTGCTCCAGGAGAACGCTATCTTTGAAGTCGATCACCTCTTGCAGTTGCTTCTCATGCTCCACATGATTCACCTCGAGTTCATCGTTGAGCTCCTTGAGATTGTGCAAATCCTCTACGGCTGTCCGCAGCTCATCTATTTGCTCGTTCAGTGTAAGGTTCTTCTCGGTCAACTCCTCGATGATTTCCTCAGCCCCCATAGCTGCATCAAGCTGCTGTCGAAGATCTTCCGCATCGGCTTCTGCTTGCAGCAACGATACTTTAGTCTCGTCGTAGTCTTGCTTCAAGCGACTGAATTCCTGCACATCGGTCTCCAGACTCTTGATGTGATTCTTCATCTCCGCTTCCTGCTCCTGTGTAACGTCCCGGAGTCGCAAGAGGGCCTCCCGAAGCCTCTCATTCTCCTTCTCCATCTGCAACCAGCCCTGACTGGTTCTCTCCTCCGGGGTCATCTCCTTGCCTAGCTCTTCATTCTCCTCTTGTAAGATTTCGTTCTCCAACGCAAGCTCCTCCAGTTTTTGTTTTAATGCGTCCAGTTCTGTTTTCAGAGTTTCGGCTGTCTCTTCGGCCATTTCCCTGTCCAGAGTTGCCATCTCAACCACGGTATCATGCTCAGCCTGTATTGCTTCGATTTCCAACAGCCGCCCTTCCGCCTCCTTCAACTGCTTCTTAAGTTCGGTGTTCTCTTGCTGTTGCGGCTGGATTTTGACTTGTAGCTTTTGGATTATCATCTCGAATCTGTCGCGCTCTTGTTGAAGTTTCTCGAGCGCCTTGAGTTTTTCTCGGTCTTCCAAACGCTTCTTCTCGATCAGACGTAACTTCGTATGTAACTCCTCAATCTCTTTGCTCGCTGCGCTAGAAGTTTTCATAACTGGCTGCGATAACGACCTGTCTACGGATACGCGGGGTGGTTTCGATGCTCCTTGCTCGGGTCCAGGAACAGATAGAGACGCAGGTCGAAAACTTGGCTCAATTGGAGGTGATAAGGGGCTTCGATTTCCATTTGAGCTTCTTGTGGGCGAGACCCGTTCCTCACCGGATGAGCTTCCACCGACCGAGTTGAGCTTTTTGGGAGGAGCCAACCTCGGAGCGAATGACTGAGACGCCGGAGTTTGTTTGGTGGATGTCAACGCTGCTGCCGGATTCTTCGCAGCCGTTTGTGGAGGGCCCATCAGCGATTGTCGGGAGCCACGAGCGGCTGGGTTTGCGGAAGGTACAATTGAAGTTCGACGCGAGACGAGGGATGAGCTGCCTATGCTCGGCCGGGAGCGTGTAGCTCCAGCAGCGGCGGGCCTTGCGGTACCGTTCGCATTGGATGGCGTACTTGTTCTTGAATTAGTACTGCTTGGTGGGCCGCTGGCAATGGCTGGCCTGGAAGGAGCCTTGGTTGGCGACTAGAAATGTGTCAGTCAACTTCCGTTGCATGTCCTTCAAGCACACGTACCACCATTCCGGACGAGGGTCCACCGATGTTGGAGAGCCTTCCTTTCGGTGTTTGACTGAGCGGTCGTCCATTTGGCCTCGCCGGCGCCTTGGTCTCCACTATCCGGGCAATTCCCGTGGGTTTCAGG
>QQTW01001291.1_pt1 | contig 17360 bp, 12 predicted proteins | sample 1904831 | NCBI WGS metagenome assembly QQTW01 (sample SAMN09435610, study PRJNA476489) | Subsurface metagenome, whole genome shotgun sequencing project. | reverse complement strand
TGCTCATGTCGCGTTGCCGCTTGGATTGAAGCTTGGCCGGGGTAAGGAAACAGCCCTCCGGCAAAACCGAGCAGAACCTGAGCGCCAATTACCCCGGAATGGCCAGATGAGGAAGGAGAACCGCGATAGCGGATTAGTAGTCCAAAGGCAACGAGGAAGAGGACTGTGCCGGATACGATAAAGGCCTTCAACCTTCGCACCTTGAATACCACCAGACCCAGAAGACCACCTGTGATGACGGATACGAAACTGTACAAAGACGTGATTCGGGTTGCAGACAGGATCGACTCGTCGAATGCGACGATAAGGACACTGTAAAGATAGTCACCTTGCAAGTACCAGGCAAAGTTGAACATCATTGCCATGCATAATGCAGCCCATACCGCACGGTCCTTCAGTAGGTGGAACGGAACAATGGGATGTTTTGTCCGGCTTTCCCACACGATCCAGACCGGCACGCACATGATGCCGATCACAATCGGAGCAATAATCCTTCCAGACCGCCATTGATTAGCTTGACCTTCAGCTAGAGTCAAAGGTACAAGTATGAGACCGAAAACAGCGATGAGCAGGATGATGCCAACCACATCGAGCTGCCAGAATAGTAACCCCTTTATCTTCACAGCTGCAAATCCTGTTGGCACCCCGCAGAGAGATCAGGTGATCGACGCATACCAGCATACGCAGCGCTTGTTATGTATCACAGGCATTTGCTTGTGCATTCCCTTGATCATTTTCTCTTGCTTATTGCGGGATCCTAAGTTGGGCAAGGAGCAAAGTAGGCCCGAGGCTGAGGGTGGAATTGGAAGAGAAGGCGGATATGGCGCGAACAATGCTGAGGTGGGGTATGATGGGAAGACGAAATGGTGGGCTCGATTGAGGTGAGAAGGGAAGCTCGCTTGCTCGATTGCTCGATTGCTTCGATCTACGCAAGGCCTCTTTAATGTATGTAAAGGGATTAATGCACGTCGTCCTTTGGTCAACGTCAACTCATGCAGTGTGACATCAAATATCAACCCAATGCATCGTTCTGTGTCTTGCTGGCAGCTGATGACCAATCAGCATCTCCTTGTACCTTGGCAAGTCTTAGCAATCATTTTCTCTTCCACTTGAACCTGAACTTCTTGTCAACTGTTCCATACCCTCCAACATGGCTTCTGAAGCAACTCGAGCAGTCAAGCGAAACCAAGACAAGCCATCTTTTCTCTCCCTCCCTGGCGAAGTCCGTAACGCAATCTACGCTCTCCTACTCCCGGGTCCCGGATCAACACTATTCCTTGGCAAACAATATGACTTCAGGACATACTACATCTTCCGCTCCACCCCGTACCACACCACACCTCTATTCCTGACATGTCATCAAATCCGTCATGAAGCGTCTTCTCTCTTCTACCCTTGCAACACCTTCTCCATCTCCAGGCCTACCCAGCTCACCCTTTACATCCGTGACCTAACCCCCCATACCCGTAACCAGCTCTCTCACCTCTCAATCTCAGTAGCTCTATCTCTAAGCGGTCTATCCCGTCGTCGACGGGCCAAGTCCCTAGCTTCTACAGACTTCCCACCCAAAGGACGAAACGCCAATGCAATCCTGACCCAAAACCGGGACCTGAAACATCTATCCAAATTCACAGCCCTGAAACTCCTGATCATCTCCCTCAACGTCGAGGCCTGCGATCTACAGCGCTACCTCGCGCCATCTCATGTCACGTTCTTGGATGATCTAGTCCCATGCAATGCTGAAATTAGGCTTGAGGTGGCGAAATGCGCCCACTGTCTCCACTGGCACGATTCTACTAGCAACCCCATGGCGATGGATGCTGTGGAAAGGAACCAGCAGTGGTGGAGGTGGGAGTCGCCTCCTCTTTGTCTCCCGCCCCGCTCCTCACCATACCGCATCGATCAGTGGCCAGAGAGCCGCGGCGGCAGAGAGTGGATGCTGACGCGCAGGATCGGCGGGAAAGTAGTTGATATCCAGCCCTTCCCGCCCATCAACCACGCCTCAGACACTCCCAGTCTCATACAGCACTCTACTTATGACCAAACGACCCATCACGAAGAATTACTATCGCAGTGCTACACCTGCAAGAAACCCATAGTCGCCACCAGCGCACCCTTTATATCAGAGAAGCAGAATCCGATTCAGCAAACCCAAGGACACGTTCAGGCCCAAAAGTGCGAAGTCTGCGCTCTAGTATCCTTCTGCAGCAATCTCTGCTTCGCCGCTTGTGTCGAGCATCAGCATCTCTGCGTGCCCAAGCCTTTTGGCTGAGTCTCTAGGTTGGAAGTTCGAAGCGCGCCAATGGCTGGAATGCTGGGAGGGAGATCAGGTTCAAGCGAACGACCCGTCTGCCGTGCTGGAGTATACAAGAGACGCAAACTGTATGGTAGGCAAGGAACAACATAGGCGCGTGTTGCTCTGTACGTGAGATATTTGTTTGGCTTTGGCGAGGTTGAGGACGAGGTTCGACCTGACACTGACATTCAAACCCCTACAACCGCTGGGGTCCCCAATGCCTCTTGGCTAGCTAGCGATACAGACTCACGCAGAGACATCCAGCGGTTGGGACATGGCCGAAAGTCCAGGGAACCCTGATACCCGCGCTCTTTTCTCCTGGCCGGGAATTGAAAACCACAAGCACGACTGACGTTTCATGGCGAATGAATTGCATGAAATGACATGATAAATGATAGATCTCTGATCATCTAGCTAATTACGGGGACATGTATTCTATCTACCCTAAACGAATAAAAAAGAATGAATGAAACGAGCGAGTGATCGATCGATCGATCCATTGACAGAGTCACACATCTGGCTCCAGAAACGCCATCCACATCCTCGCGAGACCTGAAACCCCAGCACGATATTGCCATACCGGGTGTCTACGGCCCAAGAGGCGAGGCGAGGCGATACTGATTTCAAACTTACAACTATTTCCAATATATATATGGACCTCACAGTCCACACGTCAAGACGAATGACCCAATCAATCATGAGGGAGGAGGAGAAGGAGGAAGAAGGAAATGCAACAGCGACGCAGACGATCGCAACGCAGAGCAAAACAAGAGAGGGCACTGGGCAGGGCAGGGCAAGGGGAGGAGGGTGGATGATCTTTGGGAAGTGATATATAACGCTTCATCCCCTCCGTATTGGTTCCTTAAGTACCTACTGGTTTAGTTAGTTAGTTAGTCACTGCTCCTCTTCCTGGTATTCACTGATACTACACTTAGGCAGTGCCGCAGTGCCGCAGTGCCGCTGTGCCGCTGTGGCAAACGCGACTGGAGCGTGAGAGGCGATGACTCATGAGTGAGGAAACATATGCATCTGTGTCAGTGATCAGCAGAATCCGGTTCCAACTTCCAAGTTGTCTTGACTACTACGACACAAGACGACACGACACAAGGTCAACTCGGTTCTGGGAATCTGTCCGTTCAAGGCTCTGTCATTTCTGTTTCTGATTTCATTTTACGAGGACTAAATAGTAGGTACTAAGTACTAAGTACTGCTTCCTCAACGTAGGTAAGGCGTACATGATGTGCGCACCTTTTCGGCTGTGCACGATCGTACGTTGGGATTGTTTGATACGCTCTCGGTGCTCCTTCATCCGAAACTTCGCTCGTCGGGACTTGACATTTGTAGCGGCCGATGCACCGTCTGTCTGCTGTGCAGTCGTGTACAGTACACATTCTCCGCGGTGATCGATCACCTTTCTGCAAGCACATCATCCATCTCATGCCCAGCCAGTACATCCAAAGCGCCTCGTGTCTCGCACGCCAACAGTCTCTTCAGTATACAAAAAACCTTCATGCAGGGCTCACCCTCCATTCCTGGGCCTGACGGGTCAACACCCCTTTCTGAATCAGACTCCACGGGTCACAATACAGCTCCAATCCAGGCACCGCGCTCTCCGCATCATACACTCGGAAGATGACAAACGCCTCCCTCAACCAGCCCCTAGACCTCGACTGAGCAATCTCTTTGGCTTTATCCATCTGTAGGTAGCTCATGAAAAAGGGCTCGTTGACGTGACCTTTGGCGGTAGCCTTCACCTCGATATGGTACAGCAAATCTCCTTCTCCTGTCGCCCATTCTGGGGGGAATTTGACATCGTTGTCGGTCATCCACTTCACGAGCTTGCCGGCGTCATCTCTGATGGTGAAGTCGGAGTAGAGGGTATCGGGGTCTTCTGGAACCCAGAGCTTAAAGCCATGAACGTGATGTCTCAATTCACTGGTCCATGAAGACTCATCGATTTCCGTCCCAAAGACATCTTTCAGGAAATTGAAGACGCATTCTTCGCCAGAGACGCCAACTTTCAGTTCTTGAGACTGGTCTCGACCAGCAACCATGACTACGGGTCTTTCAAGCGTGAGGTACTGCGGCGTTGATTTTGTTTTGGGTCGGATTGCTGATCTGATCATTCGATTTGGTTTGGTCTTTACAGAATAGCCGCTTCCATTCGACGCATAAGACTGAGGCGCAACATTCTCACGACCACCAACGAGGACCGCCTCGCCAATCTCAGCATGCCTAGCAGCCTGTTTTAGGTCTCGAGATTTTAGTTCTGGACCAGGTGCTGCGGATGCATATCCTTGGTAAGTCATCTTTGGTGGCCTTGATTGATTCGATATCTCGCTGAGAACGTCCGGCTCTTGGCTTCGGACTCGCCCAATAGTGCTCTGCTGCAAGCTTACCGTCGAGCTAGTCACTGTCTTTGAACGAGCTTCAACATTTTCAGACGGCCTGCCCAGCTGCATCGAGGCTGAAGTTGGGTTCTGAGCCGGAATATCGATTGGAATGGCCTCAAGGTCATTTTCGTTATACCCTCCGATTTTTCGTCTCGACAACATGTCTTCAATCTCCTGGTGATCTTCTTCCCAGAGAACGTCCGTAATCAAGCTTTTCCACTTCTCATCGCCAATGCCACACCACTTACAGATCTCTTCGCTTGTATCTTTTGATGGAAGCCTTCCATGTCTCATGCTCTGTGGATGAACAAATAGTTGAACATCCTGCGGCGTTTCGTGGAGCATGGTCTTTCCTGGCATGGTTTCGCCAGATAATGTTGTATTACCAACTTGCCCTCTCACGACAGAGGTTTTAATGACCATGTTGGGAGAAGTGAAGATGGATATGTGGTTGAGGAACTGTAATTTTCGCTCGAGATCTCTGCTATGCCTAGGAATCACGGCTCTTGCAATTCTGTGCTAGTAAGCACCTGGGAGAGAAAGCCTTGTGATGATTCATGACATACCTTCTCAAGTATTTCACCTTCTTTCGCAAGGAGTTTGTGCTGTGAGCATCCAGCTTAAAAGCAGAGCCACGATCTTTTTTCTCCTCAACCGAGGCCGAAAGGCCATGGCGCTCTCCCCAGATCTGCTGGATAGCTTGGTCAAGTGGTTCGAGACGAATGTATTCTTCGACTCGAAAGTCAGCGAAATTCAGTTTGCTCGAGAAACATTTGTAGTAGCGGTGTTGATCCGCGAAATACCACCACATTTTGTTTAGGGAAACAACGTTGATTGCTGATGTGCCATATCTATTGTCAGCCACCGGCATAACAGGTACATCTTTCAGCAGCTCAAGTTTGTGGTAGTCCCTTGGTGACCTCCTAAGGAATTCACTCAAAGTGAAGATCAAAACTTTGCGACGTTTCATATCTAGAGACGCGTTCGCGGTATTGGTGCGCAACTCATCAATCACCTTGGCGATCGTCGCGCTTGGAATCTTGAGCCGGTGGAAAAAGAACGATTGCAACTCTGGATATTGATCGCATAGAACAATTTCTGCGCTCATCCCAGGGGCAGTTTCCCATACGCATTGCCTCCGGTGGACCCACTGCTTGCGTCTAGGCACATAGATGGCAAGGCTGTCACACTTCGTAAAGTACTCACTATATCATCGTTAGCGAAGCTCTCAGTGCGACATCGCCGAACATACTCCACACGTTCAGGGTCCTCAACCCAATGGCGGTCAATGCTTTTGTATAGCTTAGTCATCTGGACCTTTGTGACTGAACTCCCTCTCGCCAACGAGAGACATTGGAGGTAGAATTTCAGATTCGGCTCAACCACAACGCCAAAATCTTGAAGTTTCTTCCATATTGGCTTCAATGGTAAGTTTAGCTGCACAAAGAAAATACCAGATGGTGCCAGATCTTTGAGAGTGGGTATGGGTAAGCAAGTTTTATTCAGGTGTCTCGTTACCTCTACACCCTCACAGCGCACATCCATACCTCCAAGTCTCTGTTTGAGGCCTGGGTTCAATTGATTTGGCTCTGTGGTCCATGATTGCAGCAAGATTTCAAGAACCATAGGGGATGGTTGCGTGGCTATGATATGTTGAAATTCAGGGGTCAACTCTCCTTTGTTTGCAATCTTGAGAATGCTTCGCATGGAGAGATGGCTTTCAAGCCATTTCATCCAGCTCTGTAATTTCTTGCCTTTGTACGCCAACAAGTATGCAGGATGTAGCAGGCATGAATACCATGAGGGCCCATCGAGAAGAGAAGTGATGGAAGGAACCGAGTCGGGTTTGTCAAGATACATGTTTGCCGCTACGCGAGCTTGACCGGCTTTGTCCAGTACCCAGAAGTTCTGGCCTCGCAGTGAGAAAACGCCGGTAGAGGCTGCCTCAAAGAGATACGTCGCATGCGAGATGTAAGTGTCCAATGTAAGTTGCGGCGCCCTCGTCGACGTATGACAATTGGCGATCAATCGGCATACCTCCGCTTGATTTAAGTTCTTTACACCTAGTCTCTCAAGCAGCTTGCGCCGTTGTGGCTGTTCAGAGACTGCGTGATCTACAATTAGTAGCTCTGGAACACCCTCAGGAACATTTCCCGCAGCGATCGCTTCTGGAGTTTCGAAGTGTGCTTGACCATCAACTTTGGAGATCCAACGTCCTGTCTGTAGAGGAATGATAGTAAGAGATTGCAGATCCGTATCGCTAGCTTGTGTACAGAGTATGTTGGCAATCAATGAATGCCAGTCAGTGCTTTGACTTCTAAACGCTTGCGTATGAGCAGTCATGTAGGTTCTCAGGATGTCGATAAAGTTAGCAAACCCCATGATTTCTACGCCCAGCATCTTGAGTACGACGTGTTCCTTATCGTGAGTCTCGTAATTGGCCGATATGTACTCGTGGCCATCTCCAGCACAACTCAAGATGAAGCGCTTGTCGTTATCACGAAAAGTTTGGGGAACGAAGAAAGCTCCAACAGGACGTACGAAAGTGCCAGCTTGAGACTCCAAGATGGGATTTGACCTGAGACGATCGAGGATTCGGTTCCCTAGAGCCGAAAAACTGTTGGCACCTGAATGGGGCATGGTTTGAAGAAAGCCCAGCCATGTATGGCGGAGAACCAAAGCCTCCGCAGAATTGAAGCGCTTGACTGCTTGAAGGAAACATTCCGCCAACCCAGTAAGTAAACAATCGTTCCATTGGTTGGATGTCTCAATATCTTCCCGATTAGCAATAAGAAGAAAGTCGGCTTGTAAGAGGAACTGAAATGTCACGATTAGCGTATGGGAATGAGTATGATATATGTAGAGGCACTTACTCTAAAGCCAGAATCTCTGATCGGAAGAAATGCGTAGGCCTTTTGTACATGAAATGCCGGCTTATTCCCAATGAAAGGGAAGGCAAGTACAACCTCTGAGACCTGAATGCCATCTCTCTTCTGCTCACTAGGCATCTCACTTGTGTTGTGACGCACGACAAAGTACTGGAGGGTCTCGTCGGCCTTTTTGGTCTTCATCCACTTTTTCTTGATAGTAATCAGTTCTCCTCCATGTGCATTTGAGTCAGTCCTTGTGATCTGGTTGGTGAATCGCTTCATCCAATCTTTGTCCGAGACCTCGATCTCGATTTTTTTGAGTTTCCGCAGGAACAGGAGTATTGTGCTGTCGAAGATCCGAAGTTGTTTGATCAAATCATTCTCTGCTTGGCAATCCTTGTCTCTGGAAAGTTGCAAGTGGAAATGCGTTTCGCCTGGTGCAACCGGGACAGGAAAATCGCCCCAGATTGGAGCTATCATGCCCAACCGTGCATTACGGTCGAACTTGAAGGTGTATCCTCGAGACGATATCCAGACAACGTTCGCGATTTTGAATACAGATTTGAAGCCGATGCCCTTCTCCCCAATAAACCCTTCTGACCGGTTCTTTTTTGTGCTCTTCTTGATGCGACAAATGGCCTCCACGTTGGCAGGAGAAAAGCCATTCTCGTTGCAAGCAATGCGTAAGTCTCCCTCGATACTGTTGAAGGATATTGCAGGTGTCTCAGCGTCGTATGAATTATCATCAGCATTCTGGATGAGTTCAAGGAGGAAATGAGTGGGCTTTGAGTAGAGCTGATCTGAAAGAACATCCAGAGAACTCTCAAGGTCCTCGATGTTTGCAGCGGATTCTTGTCCTTCCGGGAGATCGAGACCTTTGCTTTTGCGTATCTCTTCAACGTGCCTTTTTGCTATTTTGCGCTCGTCTACATCCTCCACAACACAATGCTCCAGCTCTTCTTCGGGATGGCACGTTGTGGAGCCGTAGCCGGTTGCATGCTCCGATAAGTCAAGCTCAGCAGAAGAACTGGACCGCTCATGCAAGGGATCCATGGTTTGCAAGTCTCTGATGCTACTGTCTATCTGCTCACGTTTTTAGTGGGACGAAAGCTCCGTCAGAAACAGGAGAGCATCAGCTGAGTGAAAACCCAGTCAGGGAGTGCAACGCCTACTCACTCTCACCTATCACTCCCGCATATATGCTTGAGTCATCACGGTCTTTGGCACATGAGAATAATGGTATGAAGCTGCACAGGAAGGTGGATGAGATGTTTGTGTGTGCGTGTGTGTGTGTAAGGGAGAAGTCTAGACCGTTAATGGGTATGAGAATATTTTGTAGACAAGTCTTGAAGGGCAGGTCAAGGCATTCGGTGTTTGGTGTTTGTTATTCACAGGCAAGGTTTCAACACCGCATCAAAGGTAGATAAACCGGCACTTCGCCTTCTTGCCACGAAAGGTCTCAAAAGTGGTCTTCATCGCCACAAGAAATATCGGGACAGACCTACAGCAATGGCAGAGTACTGCCTGATGCTGCTTCCACCCATGCACAAAACTGATCATAGCATTAATTTCACACGTGAGCATAGCCACGGTTTGATAATTTCTACGAGTGTAAGGCCGGCGGCATTTGACAGCGGGCAAGAAGGGCAGAGCAAAGTCGGTCAATCCAACAGCTTCGAGCATTGCGAATGAAGAAGTCGAAAGGGATACAGTGGAGGGGGATGAGGTTGTGCCTCAGCAATGACAACCTACGGATGCTGCCTGGAAGTGTGGATCCTCCCGCTTAGAATAACTATATTAGCGTTGTTCCCAGGTACAGCCGAGGCCAAAGGGCCAACCACCAACCTCGAAGCTTTGCGGAAGGAAGATATTGACGTAGGGGAAGTGCGGCTTGTTTGTTGTGCATGAGACCACATTGGATTCGTCACCAGATATTCTGTCTCTTCGACATTCTGTGGTCTTGACCGTCTTGCTGCCCAGCTCATTCTCATTTCAACTCACTTCTGCTCCCTCACTCCCTTGACCGTGTTGCGGTTCCGTTGCAGCCAATCAGCAGTTGGCAATCCGGTGACTGCGCATAATATCTCATGACCACATTGCAATCGAATAGCTTCCTCTGAGGCTGCGCCCTCTGGCTTCCTTTCCTAACTCATCAGCAACGCACGCGTTCGCTATTCCAATTGCTCGACCTTAGTTAGAAACTTCCATTATGCGTGTATTTCCGCTCGCCACATGCCTGACCGCAGCTATCCTTCTGCCTGCCGTTTCCACCGAGCTATTGACCCCAAAGCATGAGGCAGGACGGTGCGCCATCCGAGGTCACTGCGGTAAAACTGGCTTTTTCGGTCGCGAACTCCCCTGCCCGGATAACGGAGAAGCGAAAGAGGCAGATTCAGCGCTGAAGGAAAAGCTGGTTGACCTCTGCGGCAAAAAGTGGCAGGACTCGCGGGTCTGCTGTGAAGAAGAACAGGTCGACGCGTTGAAGAAGAATTTGGAACTAGCTCAGGGAATAATAGCATCTTGTCCAGCCTGCAAGGAGAATTTCTTCAACCTCTTTTGCACATTTACTTGCTCCCCAGACCAATCGCTGTTCGTCAACATTACACGGACTGCTCAGTCAACAAGTGGAAAAACAGTGGTCAAGGAGCTCGATAACATATGGGACAAGCAATACCAGAGCGGTTTCTACGAAAGCTGCAAGAATGTCAAGAACGGAGCTTCAGGCGGCAAGGCTATCGACTTCATCGGAGGTGGCGCAAAGAATTATACACAGTTCCTAAAATTCCTCGGTGATGAGAAGCTATTTGGCAGTCCGTTCCAAATAGATTTCTTGACTGAACCTAGGCACGATGGGAATATGGAGCCGGCACCTGCTGCTGCTCGAGCATGCAACGACACTGATAAAGCCTACCGATGTACCTGTATCGACTGTCCTCAAACTTGCGCCGAGCTGGAAGAGGTCCATGATCAAGAATACTGCAAAGTCGGGAAGCTGCCTTGCCTCTCTTTTGCCGTCGTCATCATCTACAGCGTCAGCCTACTCCTGCTTGTCACAGCAGTCTCTGCTCATGTTGCCTACCGAAAGCACAAGCAGAGGAAGACGGAAAGATTACAACTTCTCCAAGATGCTGCCCCGAGTGACGAAGAAGACGAAGGTGATATGGTTCAAAACGCAGGCATGCTTGATCGTCCTCAGAGGAGTTATTATCTGAACCAAATCTTCGATGATGCTTTCAGCCGACTTGGCGGCTTCTGCGCTCGATATCCTGCTATTACCATTGGACTTAATATCCTGGTAGTAGCGCTGCTCAGCTTGGGCTGTCTTAGGTTCGAGATCGAGCAAGATCCTGTTCGTCTGTGGGTCAGCCCGACTTCCGCTGCAGCGGAAGAAAAGGCGTTTTTTGATGAAAACTTTGGGCCCTTCATTCGCGCTGAACAGGCCTTTCTTGTCAATGATACCACAAGCGCGGGCCCCAGTCCTGTGCTAAGCTTTGATACGCTTCAATGGTGGTTCGATATTGAAAGTCAGATTTCCCGTATGAAGTCAGGTAAATTTGGCCTGACGCTGGATGACGTTTGTTTCAAGCCGACAGGCAACGCCTGCGTCGTTCAGTCTGTCAAAGCATACTTCAATGACGGCCGTGATCTTGATGAGGAGACCTGGCCGGAAAGGCTCGAGCAATGTGCAGACACCCCTGGTGATCGACTCTGCTTGCCTGGCTTCAAGGCTCCTGTGCGTCCTGACCTGGTTCTCGGAGGCTTCAGTGGTATTGAGAATATTACCAAAGCTGAGGCTGTAGTCGTGACCTGGGTGGTCAACAATTACCAGCAAAACAGCAAAGCTGAACTTGAGGCCCAAGACTGGGAAATCAGTTTCAAGGACCACATGCTTGTTTTCCAACAGGAAGCTAGAGAACGAGGCCTGAGGCTATCATTCAATACTGAAAGAAGTCTAGAAGAAGAGCTCAACCAGAACACAAATACTGATGCGAAGATTGTGGCCATCAGCTATGTAGTCATGCTCATTTATGCATCATTAGCTCTTGGAACTGGCACAATTACCTTCAAGTCACTCCTGAACAAACCCTCCGCAGCCCTTGTACAGTCCAAGTTCTCTCTTGGCGTGGTTGGCATATTGATCGTGCTGATGTCTGTGCTGGCGTCGGTTGGATTTTTCTCGGCGGTTGGCATCAAAGTTACTTTGATCATCGCTGAAGTCATTCCATTCCTCGTCTTGGCAGTTGGTGTCGACAATATCTTCTTAATCGTCCACGAATTTGAACGCGTCAATCTTAGCCATCCAGATGAAGAGATAGATGAGCGGATTGCCAAAGCACTTGGACGAATGGGACCAAGTATTCTCCTATCTGCCCTGACCGAAACTGTGGCATTTGCCATGGGTGCGTTCGTGGGTATGCCGGCGGTCAAAAACTTCGCTGCATATGCTGCAGGTGCTGTATTCGTGAATGCCGTTTTGCAAGTCACAATGTTTGTTTCTATTCTCGCACTGAACCAAAGGAGGGTTGAGAGCCTTCGTGCAGATTGCTTCCCTTGCATTACTGTGCCAAAAGCCAACTCTGGGGTGTATGGAGGACAGTACTCTGGCAGTCATGAAGAGGGCCCACTCCAACGGTTCATCAGAAAGACATACGCTCCCATACTTCTCAACAAGAAAGTGAAGATGATGGTTGTCGCTGTCTTTGGTACGCTATTCGCAGCTGGGGTTGCGTTGATCCCTGAAGTTGAGCTTGGCCTCGATCAGCGCTACGCCGTTCCTACCGACTCTTACCTCGTTCCATTCTTCAATGATCTTTACAACTATTTTGGCACTGGTCCACCTGTCTACTTTGTCACCAGAGGTCTTAATGCTACCACTCGTACACACCAACGACAGCTCTGCGGCGCTTTCTCGACTTGTGATGAGTATTCACTTGAATACATACTGGCACAGGAATCGAAGCGTCCAGAAGTATCCTATATTGGCGAGACCACAGCTAGTTGGATTGACGACTTTTTCTATTGGCTCAATCCGAACCTGTCCGACTGCTGCAAAGAAGATGGCAAAGCCTGCTTTGAAGATCGGTCTCCAGCATGGAACATTACCCTGTCCGGTATGCCAGAGGGTGAAGAATTTATACACTATGTTTCTAAATGGATCGACTCACCTACGAATGAAAATTGCCCTAACGGTGGTCAAGCAGCCTATTCTAATGCCGTAGTCATCGACAAGAACCATACCACAATCCCAGCCTCTCATTTCCGCACGTCTCATACGCCACTCCGCAGCCAAAATGACTTCATCGCCTCTTATGCCGCAGCCCGTCGGATCTCAGAATCAATCTCCGAGAGACACAACATCGACGTCTTCCCTTATAGCAAATTCTACATCTTCTTTGACCAATACACCAGTATCGTACGGTTGACTGCCACCTTGCTGGCCAGCGCCATCGTAATTGTCTTCCTCTTATCATCTTTGCTTCTCGGCTCGCTCTTCACGGGTCTAGTAGTCAGCTTTACGGTCATTATGATAGTTGTCGACATTATTGGCGTTATGGCCGTCTTCCACGTTTCGCTCAATGCCATATCTCTGGTCAATCTTATCATATGTGTGGGCATCGGCGTTGAATTCTGCGCACACATTGCCCGTGCATTCATGTTCCCCTCCAAACCTGTTATGGAAAAAGCACGAAATAAGTTCCGAGGCAGAGACGCAAGAGCCTGGACAGCGTTGGTCAATGTTGGCGGCAGTGTGTTCAGTGGCATCACCATTACGAAACTCCTGGGAGTGTGTGTGCTTGCTTTCACCCGAAGCAAGATTTTCGAAATCTACTACTTCAGGATCTGGTTGGCGCTGGTGATCTTCGCTGCCAGCCATGCTCTGGTGTTTTTGCCTGTGGCTTTGAGCTTTGCTGGGGGAGATGGTTTGTGAACATCCTGTGCCTTGATTGGATATCTTGCTTACTCAACGCGATAGGCTACGTTGATCCTGAATCTGAAGGCGGCCTTGAGGAAGATCTCGCAACGAGAAGGTACAGAGCACTGCTGCCAGACGACGACGATGAGTCCGACGAGGACTAGAAGTCCTAGAAAGCTAGTGCATGGAACTATGTCAACGATCTCTTCACTTTCCCATTTTACACACGCTTGATCTATGGCAGTGTTGTCTTCGTGTGCTCTGCCCTGGGGTCGTGACAAATCCTTAATTGACCCAGCCTTGAAGTATTTGTGATCAATGGTAGAACAAGGCCTTTACTGCTCTTTGAGACTTGCTTGTCGTTTGATAGCACGGCTTCTATATCTAATAGAAGGTGGCTTTTTGATGGGGCAGGCGCTTGGATGACCTAGACTGGCGGTGGATCATTGAACAATAGTACGGGCGTTTGTCGGCCGCTACAATCCAGTGAAAGAGCAGGAAAAAGGTCATAGAAAGAAGGCGTGGACTAGTATCATAGGTAAAGTAGTAGAGCAGATCATGTCTATCGCTAGATGATGAAGATAGATACTGGAATGCCAGCTGAGCACCCATGAATTGAAGACGCGCTTGAATTTGCTGTCAGCCGGAAGTGACTGCGAGATACACACAACATAATCTTGCTACCATATACAATCCTCTTCAGCTAAAACAGCATATCATGCGGCTTGCCACTATATATTGTCTGCCGGGACCACGAATGCTAAAGTAGGAATAGAAGATAGTACGAATATATGGAGGACCTCGGTTTCTTACTGCGAATCTACTATTGTGGTAATAGCGTCCTCAACACCCTTTCCACCTTCCACAGAGGTAGGGAGATCGGTTGTACGCTGTAAAGGGTCCATAGACGTCTCAATCCTTCTAAGTATCCTTGCTGGATTACCCACCGCCACGTGGAAGGGCGGAATGTCCTAATAGAGAAAGTCAGCAAACTCACATTCAAATAGAGCAGCAGAGGTTTCCAGATCTACTAACTAACCTTGGTCACCACACTTCCCGCCCCTACCGTCGAGCCCTTGCCCACCCTTACGCCAGGGCAGAGGACGACATTACCACCAAGCCAGCAATCCTCTCCAACATGAACCTCTTTACCGAGTTCTGGTCCAGCAGTGCCGTCCCTTAAAGCAGGGTCCAGCGGGTGTGTGCCTGAATAGATGCTGCAGTTGGGGCCAACGAGAGTTCGATCACCAATGGTCACCAAGCAGGTATCTACAATTACCGTGTTGTAATTGAGAAAAACACCCTTACCCAAGCGGACGTTTGCTCCGTAGTCAATACGGATTGGTGGTTCGATCCAAGGATACTCTCTGAACAGTTCGTCATCATCTTGGGGATCGGGCAAACGGTCTGGCAGAGGGGCGTCATCGATGCCATTGATACTGCGACAAGCACTGTTTAAAAATTGAAATTGCACTGGGTATGTTTTCCATGACCAAGCAAAAGCCAAATTACACCTTGAGAAATTCTGGCAAAAGAGCAAAGATTGAAGGGGGCAGCAAACTTGGAACGAGCAGTGACTCACTCAGCCCATAACTCTACCAGGCGACGCCGACTGACTTCTCCAGCATTGTTATACCGGTCACATGCATGTTTGCAGCGGCGTCTTGCGGCTACGAGGTCAGAGACGAACGCATAATATAGCTCCCCACGAAGAGCCTTTTCCGCTTCTGTGGATGACATAGCTATAGCTGTGAAGTCAAAGCCACACGGTGCAAGGCTTTGTTTGAGTAACTCAAGGACCACTGTTGCGGGTGTTGTGGGTGTAACTTGAAGTTAGTTAGCTAGAGCTTAGCGTCAAGTACGGTGCCAATCATGATTCATGCCAAGGGATTCCGTGCACTGCCAGAGTTGCCATCAAGACTTAGTATTGTTCTTCGATTCCGTTCGCGTTAACAATAGATATTGGGCGTTGGACAGTACTGACGATGTCTTCTCTCATGGCAGTCATCCTGGACAGCAACTCGACCTACAATTTTGACTACTGAGTTCTGCCGGCTAACGCTTGACCTAGTTGCACCACCATGTCCGACTCAGATCCCAACTCTGCTCATGCTCCAGGGCCGGCTGAGAATCAACAGGATGGCAAACCACCACGGATACCACCTGTTCCGCCATCGTTGGACCCAAGCTTCATGGTAGGAGGGCCAAAAGCACTGAGTGGTATTTCGAGTCGAGCTTTCTTCCTTGGGCTTACTTTCGGCATCACGAGCATCATGGCCGCGGAGCTGGCATATTTTGGGATGCCTTTCTGGAGGGCACCCTGTTTCATCGCTACGTTGTCGATCTTTCACTTCCTTGAGTTCTACACCACTGCTCGCTACAACCCTGCGGATGCCAGGCTGTCATCCTTTCTGCTTTCATCGAACGGGTCAGCGTACAATATCGCTCATACCTCAGCGCTAATCGAGTTTTCTGCAAGGCAATGGCTGCTATCCAGCCAACGCCCGCCATGGTTGGAGATGCCCTTCCAGGTGTCAACACTTCTCCTCGCTCCTCCGCCCAATTGGTCCCTTGTTCTTGGATTTATGCTAGTAGTTGTTGGGCAAGGTGTCAGAACTGTCGCAATGGTAGAGGCAGGGAAGAGCTTCAGCCACATTGTTCAGTCTCGGAAGAAGGATGACCATGTCTTAGTCAAGAGTGGAATCTACCACATCTTGAGGCACCCATCGTACTTCGGTTTCTTCTGGTGGGGACTGGGAACACAAATTTTGCTCGGTAACCACGTCTGCTTTTTGGCATATGCTGCTGTTCTATGGAAGTTCTTTGCATCTAGGATTGCGAAGGAGGAGAAATTCCTTGTCAAGTTTTTCGGTCAAGATTATGTCCAGTATCGGGAGGACACACCTGTGCTCATTCCTTTCATTAGATAAGAGCAGATTGTGCTACATCGGCCTTGCCTCAAGAGATCAATGGGCTCCTTCACGAGACTTGCATTGGTTTGCCTCACGGTAGTTTTGATACAACTTTTGAAATGCCGTCACCCAGAGCACAGCATGACTGACGGTTTGAAACGACCTACCATATGTGTCAAGGCAACCGTAGCGAAGGTGGATAGGTATACGTGGTTTCTCTCAAAGTATGGGAGGCCTCTATCAGAGCGGACTTGCTAGCCAGCTCCGTATCCATCAGGAGACGCATTGCATCGTCTCATGTGCCAGCATGATCGATGGTTTGGCAACCAATGGCACATTATCGTCAACTGTCCTGTCTAGCAAAGACCCCCAAACGGGACCGTCTAACAGGACTCCGCTGCAGGAGATGTCGAGAGGATAGATCGCGCATGGGACTCTTACGGGATGGAAAGCTTCCGGCTGTGGAGGCTTCTTGTCTCTATTCTGAAAGCGACATGGTGGTCTGCATGCTGACAGGCCTATACTCTGCTCGGACGTCTGGTCTGAGCCAGGGCACGTCCACCGGAGATACCTTAGCCACCGTCATCTCAATCAACGTTCCTCCTCCTGGCACGTCTTGCAACAACCCCGCAAAGCCGACGCGCGGCTGAAAGAGTGCTTCTGCTAGTCGCTTCTCTGCTTCGATGGGAAGAGAAACTAGTCGAATTGGTGGATATGAAGGATGGCGTGACGATGCAGCAGCAATCGTTGCTGGGATCGAGGTCGTGAGCATTTCTGGTAGTGTCGATGTACAAACAAAAACGGCAGTCATGTTCCTTGTCCGATCTAATTCTCCTTCCTCGCTTGTAGCTGGGGTGAGCTTTTTTGTGGGGCGGGCAACATCTTGGAGACTGCGGTTTGTACTATTGAAGCCCCACCATGGTGCGTAGTTGCACCTTGTTTAACTTTCCAGGGCATGAAGACATCTGACGAGAA
>QQTW01001290.1_pt1 | contig 17360 bp, 15 predicted proteins | sample 1904831 | NCBI WGS metagenome assembly QQTW01 (sample SAMN09435610, study PRJNA476489) | Subsurface metagenome, whole genome shotgun sequencing project. | reverse complement strand
ACGAGGTCAAGACGCGAGACGATGCCAAATTAAGCTTAGTCCAGAAAAACCCGTTTTGTCATTGGGAGAAATAACTTCTGCAAGCTTAACCATCTCTCCCCCTCGTCCCTGGATTGGCTGGTCGCGACAATTAAAGTTTGAGCTTAAACCTTGGCTATCAGACCCCAGATTAGGGAGTTGCGATCCAGCAACTCAAATTTTGTTGTTAAAGGTTTTCCCGATTGTACCATTATGGTTATTGCTGACATTGCTCTTGGCGATCGCAGCCGTTATATTTAGACCAATTCCCTCTACTCATTTAGCTAGTGTTAATGCCGTGCAACTTAGTGGCACGAGTGGCAGATCGCCGCTTGTTATGAGTGCCGCAGATGACTGTTCAATTCGGACTTGGGGTGTAACAAATTGGGGAACGCTAACATCCCTTGGTTCGTTGAGCAAAGGGACGTTAGCCAAAACCTGCACAATCGCTCAACCTAAATCTTCCCAGGGACTTTTCGCAATTTCTCAGCAAGCAATTCGGACTTTAGCATTAATTCCGGTTAAAAATAATCAGGTGTTTGCAGGTCTGGAAAATGGAACTGTTCAAGTTTGGGATATCAACACTGGTAAAGGACTCTATACGCTCAAAGATCCTGAAGATCGGACAAGCGATCGCATTTTGGACTTAATGTTTACGCGCAACTCTCTAACGCTATACACAAGCTATGGGAGCGGAACTATTCGCAGTTGGCATCCCAAAGATGGTCGTTTTGACTCAAAGCCTGCCAAGGTTTTGAAACTGCCCGACTTGTTCGCCTATCAAGCTTGGTCTTTAGCACTCAGTCCAGATGAAAAGATACTTGTGAGCGCCGGACAGTTCAAGCGGCTGATCTTGTGGGATGTCGCAAAATCGCAACCTCGGCAGCTAAAGCTTTTAGACACTGCTCAAAATCGTGGAGAAAACGACTTTTTCTGGGATGTCACCTTTGCGCCCAATTCCTCTATCCTGGCAGCCTCGGACTCTGATGGTTACGTTACTCTTTGGGACTTGAGCCAATGTCAAAAAGTAACGCTAAAAGGGTCGCCTAAAGCACAACTTTTTCAGCAAAGCTGCCAACAACGGGCGAGGTGGCAGGTTTCAAAAACATCGGTTCGCAGCATTTTATTTACTCCCGATCGACGATGGCTCATAAGTGCTGGCGATGATGGTCAGATTCTAGCTTGGCATTTGACCCCAAAGCTTACTCCCGATTTAACTCAAAAACCACAGCAGATCGCCACCTTGGATAGCCGAATTACATCATTAGATGCGATCGCCCAAGAGCAGGGAATTTGGCTTGTTAGTGGCTCGGAGGATGCACGAGTTCGCCTCTATCGCTTTAACCCAGACGAATAAAGCAAAAGAACTGAATCTATGTAATGGCAATTAAAGTTTAGTTTGACTGCACCGCCGCTATGAATACGCTTAGTAGTCTTTTACTGGAGACGCTGTAAAGATGTTGAATACTATTACACCACTCAAAGTTATACTTAATCCTCCCACCCGCCTAGAGGGTTTACCAGGGGAGAGTATTACCCTTCACATCAGTCTGATTAATCAAGGCGAGCAGGGAGCCACAATTGATGTATTTATCGATCCTGTGGCTCAAAAGCTACTACCATGGTGTCCATCCCCAAAAAAGCGGGTCGCCCTCGATCCCCAACAGGCTTGTGAAGTCAGCCTACTTTTTGAGATTCCCTTAGAGGCTCTACCAGGAAATTATCCCTATACCGTAGTAGTAGATGCCCCAGAGCATTATCCAGAAGATACTCCGATTCATTATCCAGGTAATCTTGAAGTTTTAGTCAAAGAGCGCGCTACTGTGCGATCGCCAAAGCTTACCTTTTCACTTAACCCAGCAACTAGCCCCGCTCAACCCTTAATAGTTCAGCCCAACCAAACCCAGACACTATCGGTAACCGCAAATAATCACTCCAGCCGAGTAGATAGGTTTCGGCTCTATTGTCTTGACCTGGATAAAACGTGGTTCACAATTCGATATCCTGCTAACGAATTAAGTGAAGTAGGTTTAGTTTCCAATACCGACGGTTTGGAGCTTAATCCTGGAGGTCAAGGCACAATTATCATTGAGTTTCATTATCCAATAGATATGCCTGCTGGTCTTTATTCACCGACTCTACAGCTTATTTCTGATAATGACCTAGAGCAGGTCTTTCTGGATTTGGTGTATTTAGAAGTAAAGCCAAAATTTCACCTAAATGTTGAACTAGATACCATTCTTGGAAAAGTCAGTCATAGTCCAGGTCAGTATCGGCTCACGCTAACAAATCATGGAAATTCAATCCGAGAATTGGCTGTAAGTGCTAGCAGCCGAGATGAAACGGAGTCGTGCGATTATGTCTGCAAGCCATCTTCTGTTTATTTGTTGATAGGGGAAACAGCCACGATTAATCTCACTATTTATCCCAAGCATAAATGGCGGCGACCCTTCTTTGGATATGGCTGCGAGCTACCGTTTCAAATAAATCTTCAAGATATTCAAGCATTACCGACACCAGAAAAGTTACCCATGGGGTCATTAATCTGGAAAGCCCGCCCTTGGTGGCAGTTTTTACTATGGCTGCTAGTTGGTGTTGGTGCATTGTCAGGACTCGGCTTTTTGATTTGGTTTATGTTTTTTAAACCTACTCCCCCGCCAGTCCTGGCGGAATTTAAACCAGATAGCGCCAGCTATATGGAGGGAGGCAGGGTACGCTTGAACTGGACGATCGCAAACTGGACTGGGCTTGAGCGGCTAGTAATTTCTTCCACTAAAGATCGAACTGCCAGCACTCCCCAAGTTTACAGCTTTCGTCAAGGTTTACCGATAGAACTGAGCCGTTATTGCCAAATTCGCGATCGCAATTTAACCTGCGCCAATATCGATACAGGCGCTCGACTGGCGGGAAAATACACCTTCCAACTTCAGATCGAGACAAAATCAGCAGAAAAGCCCATTCAGCAGCAACTAGATGTCGTAATTCAGCCTAAACCCCTGCCCCAGGTAGCGAGTTTTGTAGCACGCCAGTCTCAACTCGAAAAAAGGAAACCTCTAACCCTTAACTGGAATATTAATAACTTTAGCCAGCTTGGTCAGCTTCAAGTTATAGGTCAACTCGAACAGGGTCAACCAACGCTGCTTAAAACTTATGATTTTCAAAAACAAATTCCTCCAGAACTAATGCAGCAATGCCAAACTCCAGTCAACGAAACATTGAGTTGCACCAACGTAAATATAGGGCTGCCGACTAAACCAGGCAACTACGCAATTAGCCTGCAACCTGTATCTAAGGGAAGTCAAAAACAATCCTCACTCTCCAAAACAATTCAAGTCCAGTTAAAAGCAACGCCGCTTCAAATTATCAACTTTACTCTCAATAACCAAAGCTCGGAAGTGAATCCTTCAATGTTCTTGAAAGTTGGGCAAGTTGTAACTCTCAACTGGCAAGTACAAGGGGATGATATCAAGGTTAAACTTGAACCTTTAGGTGATGTCCCAGCCCGTGGTTCTAGGACATTGAAAGCAACTACAAATCTCTCGGAAATTATCCTTACGGCGGAAACCGCACAAGGTCAATCAGTCAAACGTGCGTTTTTGATCCAAGTTGATACACCAGCACCGATTCCAATTGCTACACCAAAACCACTTCAAAACCCAAGTAACTTATTGCCGCCTTTAAGCAATCCTAGAACATTGCAGATTGGTAAACCTAAACAATGAGGATTGCAAACAGATACCTGAAAACTGATTTGCTCCTATGTCTGCACCATTGTCACATTTCCCCCTAAAAAGCAGATTCTTTTTGTACTTATAGACCTAAGTCTACTGACATTTTATAGTTCGTTCAACTAGCATAAAGTTGATTAAAACTATCTTCTAATAAGGTAAAAGTTATGGAATCAATTGGATACTTTTTTGGTAGAATTTTCGGCGGATTTATTGATAGGCTATCCGATCAAATAAGATACAAAATAACGGATATTGCTGAATCTAAAATCAGAGAAACGGTTGAGAAACCATTTAACCAAAGTGCCACAACCGAGCGGCTTAATCAAAATACAACAAATCATCAGACAACAGACTATCAAGCTCAAAATACTAAATCTTAGTTGAGAGTATTTGTCGTGCTTTTTAAAGTTAGCTGCTGGAAAAACTATGCCCATTTTTCAGTATTAAATAACTCGCCAAATTAATTTTACTTTGAAATAAAAGCTCATTTTTATAAGTGAGCTTTTGCTGTAAGTATATAAAAAAGAAGCTATAAGTTTTAAATCTAAATTAGTACATAAGTCTAATTGCATCAGTTAAAAAATTGCTTAATCTGAATATATCGAAATGAATTAGATAGCTGCTTATGCTGAATTCGATTCTTCAAACCCTTGCTGAAATGTTGACTAATGGAACTGTTCTCACTAGCACTGAGCAAATAGACTTTGGTCATCCTGCAAGCTTAGAAAATAGTAATAGAGATTTATCACTTAATCTCTATCTCTATGATGTTCGGATCAGTAAAAAAATGCCAAATCATGGCAGGCAGGTTGAACGCCATTTTGATGAGTCAAGGCAAGTTGCAGAAATTAGTAGAGCGCCCAGTTGGTTTGATATCTCCATTGTGATTACAGCCCGCGATCGCACTTTATTAGGAGAGCATCGTCTTCTGTCTGAAACTCTTATGCTGTTAATGCGTAGTCGAATGTTGCGAGAGGAGTTTTTAACTCCTGACCTCCGAGGTCACGGCAACTTACCATTATCCATTACTAACGACCCGCCTATCGATGTGGGAAGTTTATGGAGTTCTCTTTCTATTCCCATACGACCTGCTATTTATTTGACAGTAACCGTTCCCTTGAATGTATGGAGAAAAGCAACTGTACCTTTGGTCACTGAACGGCATTTTGGGGTTAATAATTCAGTTCCAGCTATTAGCAAGAGCGGCTCTAAAACTCAGCAAGCTGCCATTGCTGGCATTGTCAAAAATACTCTAAATTCACAACCATTAAAACGAGTCCGAGTCCTACTCCAGGGAACCGAAAAATCAGTAATTAGCGACGAAGAAGGGTATTTTATTTTTGAGAACTTGAACTCTGGCAACTACATTTTACACCTTAAACGATTTGGCTATCAGTTTAAGACTTGCAATGTTTTTGTAGACGGAAAATCATGTATCCCCAAAGAGATATTACTTATACCCTCCCACTAGATTTCTACATCAATCAATTATCCAAATTAAGGAGTAATTAGCATGGCTAGGTTAGACTACTTTGCACCAGGCGTTTATGTTGAAGAGGTCGATCGCGGCAGTCGTCCGATTGAGGGCGTTAGTACCTCGGTAGCAGGATTTATTGGCTTTACTGAAGATATACGCGGGGATGCCAAACCCTTTAAGCCAATGCTAGTTACAAGCTGGACTCAGTATCTTGAGTATTTTGCCCGACGCAACTCTAACGGATTCACAGAGTTCGATGCCTATTTGCCTTTCTCAGTCAGAGGATATTTTCTTAACGGAGGCGGACGTTGCTGGGTTACAAGTATTGGGACGCAACTACCCGGCATGGGTCAAAATAATGCGAATCGACAAGCACCGCTTTTAGAAATTCCAAGACGCGGTAATCGTCCAAGCTTGAATGTATCTATCCGACCCGAACACTTTGATAACGGGCCCATGATCGTCAAAATTCAGGATGGGCAGCCTCGGGCATTACCCCCAGCTAAGGATGACAATGAAGCAAGCGACGAGTCCCAAAGTCAATTGCAGACAGTAGATAGCGTAGAAACACCTCATAATTCAGGAGAGTTATTTGCTGTAAAGGTGTGCCGAGATAATGAGGTACTTGAGGAATACAATCATCTAAGCATGAATCCAAAACCTCAAGCGCAGTCTGCTACTTATGTTGTTGAGGCTCTAAAAAACTCTGAATTTATTTCGATAGGAGATATCGCTCAACCCGGACTGCCCTTATCCCGACGGCCCTTGAATGGCGAATACGAGCTACTGCCTCCAGCACCTAATTCTACACCAGAGAAATTTGCTCGTGAAGTTGAAGGCGACCGCAGCGATCGCACTGGCGTACTAGGGATCTTTGAAATCGATGAGATTACAATGATCTGTTTTCCAGATTTAATGCGAGCCTATGAAGCTGAAATTTTGAGCCTTGACCAAGTTCATGGGGTCATGGAAACCATGGTAAGTATGTCTGAAGGCTCTACCAGTGGCGATATGCCAGGCCCAACGAATCGAATGGTAGTGTTAGATCCTCCACCCGATCGCGTCAAACCTCAAGATGTCGTTAATTGGTTAGATGAATTTGGTCGTCGTTCCATGTTTGGGGCGCTCTATTATCCCTGGGTGAAAGTACCTAATCCTCGAAATGCAGGGCGCTCAATTCTTGTTCCTCCTTCTGGTCATATGATGGGCGTATGGGGTCGAACGGATGAATCGCGGGGTGTTTATAAGGCTCCGGCAAATGAAGTACCTAGAGGAATTACTGGTTTAGCCTACGATGTCAACTTTAGAGAGCAAGAACTCCTTAACCCACTGGGTATCAACTGTATTCGCAAATTTCCCAACCGAGGCATTCGGATTTGGGGCGCTAGAACTTTGGTAGAACCAGACAAAACCGAATGGCGCTATATCAGTGTTAGAAGACTCATCAGCTATATTGAACGCTCAATTGAAGCGGGAACTCAGTGGGCGGTTTTTGAACCGAATGATGAGGAGCTTTGGACGCAGGTTAAATACACTGTTAGTAATTTTTTAGAGCGAATATGGCGCGAGGGTGCATTGTTTGGGGCTACTCCTAGCCAAGCATTTTACGTTAAATGTGACGCTGAAAATAATACGCCGGAAACAATGACTTTGGGGCGTTTATATATCGATGTCGGTGTCTGTCCAGTACGTCCGGCTGAATTTGTTGTTTTCCGCATCAGCCAGTGGAATGCGTTGGAAACAGAACAAAACTAACAATCTTCTCAAGTCAACTATTAATCGAACCAGACAACTAGGAGAAAATAATGCCAGGTCAAGATTACATTGAATGTTCTAGCTTTACCTTTACTGCCGGGTCTAAGATTAAAGACCTACCAGTTAAGGAGTTCAGTAATATGGGAATGGATGCTCCCCCCACCGATCATGTTGCCGGATCTGGGAAAAGTGGAGAAAAAACTATGCAACCAAAGCCGTCACCTGTCAAACCATTGAACCCAACGATTATTTTGGCTGGATGTAAAGATAAGAGTGCCTATACTTGGTTTAACAAAGTTAATCCGCCAACGGGTAAGAGTCCTGACTGGAAAGGACAACTTGAAGATGCAAAAATCACTGCTTATGCAGACGGCAAACCAGTTATGGAATGGCAGATTAAGCAATGCTATCCCTGTAAATACTCAGTCTCATCAATGACTGCTGCGGGTGGAGAATTAATTTGTGAAACGATAGAGTTAGTTGCTCAAGAAGTCACGCGCGAACAATAGCATTGCTCTAATATAAATATTTCTTGCCCTCTATTACATAGAGGGCAAATCCTCTTCTTTAATTCTACTTGGTTCGGCAATTAAGGTGCTTTAGTTTGGCGCAATAAATTATGGCAAAGTTATCTAACAGTCCCGTTTTTCTGACTGCATCTAATTTTTATTTAGATTTAAAGCTTGATGGCTCAAGCGCCCTGGTAGACGGAGTTTTCTTAGAATGTCAGGGATTTAACTATTCGCAGGATGTCATTGAGTTTAGTGAGGTTACGTCCGGTCGATGGGGCAAAGCCAGCAAAGGAAAGTTTGTGCAAACGAAACTTCCCGGTAATGCCAAAACCGGAAATTTAACATTGCTGCGAGGCATGACAAATTCTATGGCTCTATGGAATTGGTTTGAATTGACCCAAGATGGCAACTGGGCTAAACAGAGAAAAAATGCACTGTTAACGATCTATGAAGGTGGAAAACCCCAGGCAAGATTTGAGCTTACCGCAGCTTGGCCTACCAAATACAAAATTTCAGATGTCAAAGCTAATAGTCAAGAGATAGAGGTTGAAGAAGTAGAAATAGCCTATGAAGGGTTCAAGCGTGTAAAAATCTAGGAGTGTGTTTACTAAGTTGCATCTGCTCATAGCTCAAATGTTTATCAGGCAAGATATTCCATCAGTTGAAAGCTTATGAGGAATGGATTAGCGATCGCCGCAATAACTGCTATATTCAAAAACCTATTGGAAGACGGCTTAGTTCAAAATACAGCACTGTCGAGTATGGGAAATGTGCTAGTAACTACACTTCCTCCCGATCGAATTTCTATGGGAGTTGACGACGGGCCTCAGTTAAACCTGTTTCTCTACCAAGTTTCGCAAAACCGTAATGCAGACATGGGAAAAAGCGATCGCAACCAGCCAGCCAATTATCAAGCTAGTACAGAAAAAGGTGACATTCTCCCTTTAGCTATCAATCTTCATTATGTATTGACTGCTTACGGAAACAAAGATTTTCAGACGGAAATACTGTTGGGTTATGCCATGCAGCTTATGCACCAAACTCCGGTTTTATCTAACGCCAAGATTCGCGCAGCGCTAAATCATATCGCAACTATTAATCGTTCTGGTCTTTTGGCACAAGCAATCGAATCAACTTCTATTGAAGCTTTGACCGAGCAGTTAGACCAAGTAAAAATCGCGCCAAACTTGTTTGATACAGAACAAATGTCTAGGTTGTGGTCGCTCTTACAGGGTTCTTACCGACCCTCTATTGTCTACGAAGTATCGATGGTGTTTGCTGGCTCTCAGAAATCTTCCTTTGCGCCGGGTGCTAGTGAAGGAGGAGCAAATCAGCCCCAAATTGAGAAAATTGTTGCATCGCCTACAAATGAGATGATTGTTGCAGGTGGTAGTGCGATCGTTTACGGGAAAAATCTTAGTGGGGAAATTACTCTAATTTGTCTAAACGAAGGAAAGTTACTACTAGAACCACAAATTATTGAAGACAACCGCCTCTTATTTAAACTACCTGAAAATTTATACGCTGGGGTTCACCAAATTAAAGTTGTTCATCAACAAATGTATAAATACCAGAACAATCGTGAAGTGGTGTCAAATGATAAATCTTTTGTGTTACATCCAACCATCAAGGTTTCTCTCCAGAAGCAAGGCTTTACTAATCAAGACGATTCTGTAGAAACAGTCTTAACTATCCAATTCAATCCTAAAGTTGGTCAGCACCAGCAAGTAATTTTTAGACTTATTTCAACCAATGAGAATAATAAAGAGGTTTATACTTTTAATGCTCCATCCAGAAATATAGATGATGATGAAATTCAAATTTTAATTGCTAATGTACCCCCAGGATCTTATCTAGTTCGATCGCAGATTGATGGTATTGAAAGCTGTGCTGACAAAAGCCAGACTGAAAATATTGTCAACTTAAAAGCAATATCTTCAAAGTATTTATATTATGACTAGCCCTGCTTCAGATGATGTACAAAAAATAAAAAATAGTTATTATTTTTATTTTTCTAATTCAAAGTCATTGACCTAAAACTTAAAAGTTAGATAAATATCAGTTTTACGCTTTAACAAGTTAAATAAACTAAGCTTTTTAAGAAGTTATGGCATTAAAAATAATATAGCTTAACCTTGACGTTTGTTGTTTTTAAAGAGGTTATTTATGACTATTGCAGATACTTATACAAATTGGCAGCAAGCAAATAAAGAAAATTTACTTGCTGCTCTTAATCGAGTTTCAAACATTTTAAAAATTCATGTCGCTCGACGTGAAGATGATTCTTTAAGAGATTCACCTAGTCAAAATGAAACTTGTTTTTCTCCAAACGATATATTCCCGGAAATTTCTGCTCCACCTGCCCTAGAGACACTCTGTAAACGGTTTAATCTTTCAGATTTTGAAAAAAATTTACTTTTGCTTTGCGTTGGAGTTGAGTTAGACTCAAATTTTCCGGAGTTATGTGCCGAAATTAACAGCAATAACCATCAAAATTATCCAACGTTTGGTTTAGCTCTGCGGGCATTTCCTAATTCACACTGGAGTGCATTGGCTCCTGATGGGCCGCTTCGTCGCTGGAAGTTACTTGATTTAGGTTCAGGTAAAACTCTTACCAACACAGCTTTGTATATAGATGAGAGGATTCTTCATTATCTGGTGGGCGTACAAACGACAGATACATTACTAACAGGAATGACTGAGCTATCCCAAAACGTCCAGCAACTTGTACCCTCTCATCAGAGCATAGCTGACAAAATAGAGGCTTTATGGATAAGCTCCTCTCGTAATCCTCATCCCATCATTCAACTGTGCGGCTCAGAAATAGAAGATAAGACAGATATTGCTCAAGCTGTTTGCGATCGCTTTGAGCGCCGGGTGAGCCTCTTAAACTTCCATTCTATCCCTCTTGGTTCCGAAGACTTAGCATTTTTTATCTGTCGATTGGAGAGAGAATGTATTTTAGAGCGTAGAGGTCTACTGCTAAATTGTGATGATATCGATCCTTCCGACCAACTACAACAAGTTGCGATTAATCAACTCCTGGAGCAACTAGGAGGGTTTGCGATCGTTACGTCACTTTCTCCACTTCAAGGCATAAAGCGTTCGATGATTCGCTTTGATGTTCCTAAACCCCTACCTCAAGAGCAATTAATTACCTGGAAAACCTCTGTAGCTGAACTTAAAACGCAACTCAATGGGCAAGGAGAATGTATCCCAGACTCAGATACGTTGCTGCAAGACTTACAGCAACTCACGTCTGGGTTTCAACTTAGTACCTCTATGATTCGTCGAGCCTGTACAGCAGTTGTTGGGCAATTAACAATGCCCTCTGCTCCTTCCCTGCAACAAGCTTTATGGCAAAGCTGCCGCGTCCAAGCTCGTCCTGGATTAGACCAGCTTGCAGAGCGAATTGAGTCTAAATTGTCTTGGGACGACTTGGTATTACCGCCCCTCCAGAAGGGAATCCTCAAGGAAATCTCCGCTCATGTCCGACAGAAGGCTAAAGTATACGAAAAGTGGGGATTCGCATCTAAAAGTAGACGCGGCTTGGGAATTACAGCGCTATTTTCTGGCCCTAGCGGAACTGGAAAAACACTGGCAGCAGGGGTTCTTGCCAATGAGCTAAATCTCGATCTCTATAGAATTGAACTTTCGGCTGTGGTTAGTAAGTACATTGGAGAAACCGAAAAAAATCTACAGCAACTCTTTAATGCGGCGGAAAGTGGGGGTGTAATTTTGCTTTTTGATGAGGCAGACTCTATTTTTGGTAAACGCAGTGAAGTTAAAGATTCTAAAGATCGTAATGCCAATCTAGAAGTCAGTTATTTGCTTCAGCGAATGGAATCCTATCCAGGAATGGCTATTTTAACCACAAATTTACAGAGCAATTTAGACCCTGCATTTATGCGGCGACTTCGGTTTGTAACTCAATTTCCTCTCCCAGATGCCGCCCATCGAGCCGAAATTTGGCGACGGATTTTTCCGCTTGATACGCCAACTGAGAGTTTAAACTTTGAAAGGCTGGCTCAACTTAATGCTCCTGGCGGTAATATTCGGATTATTGCGCTCAACTCAGCCTTTATGGCAGCCGATGCACAAGAGCCTGTCCAAATGAAGCATATTCTTAGAGCAACTCAAACAGAGTATGAAAAACTAGGAAAATCATTAACAAGCGTAGAAATTTCTGGTTGGATTCGATCGGCTTGAGCATAGCGAGAATTGGTGCAGTTTAAAAAGGCTGAAAAAGAAGGTTTACTATAGTCTCAGCGCAAAGCGAAATCTAGCTTAATCAGCCAACGCAAACCCTATCGTAAACTAGCAATATTTAAGCCATGAATTAAGAAGAACATTCTTGACTCAATACCAGCTTTCCGTTCGGTAGTCGATATACACCTTGAGGTTCGATAATAGGGTCGCCATTTTGCCAAGCACGATTGGGCTTAGTATTTGTTGTGCCGTCCCTAGGTAGAGTTTCTACGTCTACAGTGGGAAAGCTAGAGGTTTGAGCATCTCCAGGGCGCTGCGGTAAGCCCCCAGTACCCGTAACCGTGAAGCTTCCCCTAGCCCGTTGATTGCGGCGGACAATGCAGCTATTGGCGAGGATGCTGTCAGTGTTGATTTGATTTTGGATAAAGCTAACATCGGGGATAAAAATGATGCCACTAACCGCACCAGTGGCATTGATATCAACTTGGTTATTGGGTAGTGCTAAACATGTAAGGATAAGTGTAAAGAGTATGTAGAGGGAGTAGTAAGCTAATAGACATCTAATTTGCAATAACTTTATTACCTTTGTTTTGGATACTTCTGTTCCATTTAATTACTAGCTCTTCTTGATTGAGCAATCTATCCAGGATTTCTCGAAGTTGGTTGACGGACGGAAATAACCGATGAGCAATGAATTCTTTACAGGAATGCCATACTAATTCAATTAGATTAAGGTCTGGACTGTAAGGTGGTAAGAAACAAAGCCGTATATTTGGTAATGCTTGTTCTATTTGCTCAACAATATCTTGACGCTTGTGATAACTGGCATTGCCCTTAAATAACCAAAACTCTCGGACCTATCCGTTCATAAAGCTCGTGTTTATTTCCTTGTTCGACCCATTCTGTGTAAATAAACTTATTCAGCTTTTTCAAAGACTCAAAAAAACTCTCGCCATTACCTTTCTCCACAAAAAAGTTTAGACTTTTTCTGTGATGATAACGTAGTCCACCCCTGCGCGTTTATTTGCCCTCGGCTTCGATGTCCTGTCACTTTTTGTCTCTTGGCTCGAAGTGTCCAGCACTTACGTCGTATTACTCTTAAACTGAAACTACTCTCGTCCCAAAACCATACCTGAAAAAACTCTGGGGCTACAACTGAGGCTTTCAAATAAGTTTCTAGCTTCTCCCGAAATATTGCTCTTTCTGCCTGATTTTGCTTTGATTCTAAGCTGTACTTCGCCCAAAGGTAAACGTAGTTTTTTTGGGCAATATTCTACTAATTTGTTTGCTACTCAACTTAATCCCTGTCTGCTGTTCCAGATAAACCGATAATCGCGTCTCCTGTCCACCTGCCAAATTCATACCCAAATTCTGACGGCGCTTTTTCTACTACTTCCAGTAATAATTCAATATATTGCTCTGTAGCTTTTCGGTAATTACCTTGCTGTCTTTTGTCTTTTAAACTCTCTAGGTTCTCTGGGTCGCCATGCACACGCGAAGTCTGTCGGGATGAGCCTCTCATCCGACGAGCTTCGCACCAGTGCGCTACAGTTCGATACCCGCAACCAATAAAATTAGCAATCTCTTCGTAGGTTTTACCATCATTTTGGAGTAATAAAATCAGGGCGTGTTCTCGCAATCTTGGAGAATTGTTAGAGCGTCCTAAGATTTGTAGTCTCTCCTTCTGTTCAAGATTTAGAAATCCTTTAGCAGGCATTGCTCCCTCCACCCTTAACCTTAAATTTCTATTCTATGCTTTTTATATGTCTATCAGCTTACTCAATTTAAATTGGTATGAGAAACATCCGGTTACTGCCCATCCTAAGATCGATCCGGTGACGAAGGAAATGATGTTCTTTGGCTATTCTCTGGCACAACCACCCCACGTCAAATACAGCGTCGTGTCCAGCGATGGAAAGCTGCTACGAACTGTTCCAATCGAGCTGCCAGTGGGGGTAATGATGCATGACTTCGCCATCACCGAACACTACACCATTTTTATGGACTTACCCCTGACATTCCGCCGAGAACGGCTCCAGCGAGGTGAACCTGCTTTTGCCTTTGAACGAGATCGCCCCAGTCGGTTTGGGATTCTGCCCCGACATGGCGATAACCAAGCAATTCGTTGGTTTGAAGCGTCAAGTTGCTATATTTTCCATACTCTCAATGCCTATGAAGCGGGAGATAGCATTGTTTTGATTGCCTGTAGAATGGGTAGCACCAGTGTTTTAGGTGCATCTCCCGGTACTCATGAAGGAGATAATCGTCAGATTGGCAGTGATGTGCCATTGCTTTATCGCTGCCAATTCAACTTAAAGACGGGAACCGTGCAGGAGCAAGCGCTCGATGATCGTCCGTGCGAATTTCCTCGCATCAATGAACAGTATTTAGGACGGCAGAGTGATTATGGTTATGCAGGCAGCAGCGCGCCAAGTGCCATGCCGAAATTTGATGGCTTACTCAAGTTCAATCTGGAGCGTCACAGCGTTCAAATACACTCGTTCGGTAGGGGGCGTTACGGTGGGGAGGGAGTGTTTGTCCCAAGACCAGGCGCGACGATGGAGGACGATGGTTGGCTGATGACGTTTGTGCATGATGAAATTCAGGATACGTCTGAGTTAGTCATCATCAATACATCTGCAATGACTGATGAGGCGAGCATTCGTATCCTATTGCCACAGCGGGTTCCTTATGGCTTTCATGGCACTTGGGTGTCATTCGATTAATTGCTGAGAATTTTGAATTGAAGGCTGTGACCTCTTTTAGTAGTACAACGATTGTAATTGCGCTTATGGTTGTCTCAAATGCTTATGCATCCACGCTGCCCCAAGATAACGAAGCTTTAAATAAATTAGTTGAGACAAATTTGTTAGTTGCAATCGGTCTAAACTAATAACTTCAAACCATAACCCCCGTCCGTGATGGTCGCTCCTTGACCTTTCTGTTGACATCGCTCCGTTGCAACCACCCTCCCAGTAATTGTGCTTGTTTCTAGTGAAAATGCTGATTAATAGCATCTAACCGTTCTTGCATTTGGCAGGAGTTTAAGAACTTAGTAGGATACTTCGCGGCGTTCGTGAAATAGTTTTCCACTTAAGTTTGACGGAGCTTCAGTAGCTAACCAAATTGCTGTATCTGCACCTTGTTCAGGCGTTCGAGGCGCAACACTACTACCCATATCAGTTTTGACCCACCCTGGATCGAGCGCATTAACAACAATTCCTTTAGTTTGCAACGCTTTCGCCATCATGATTGTTACGCCATTCAACGTTAGTTTTGATAAGCAATAAGTCGGAGCCTCTGCTGAAAGACCAGACAGTTGACCATAGCCACTGGAAGTATTGACCACCCGCGCTGCTACGGATTTCATCAGCAGTGGTAAGAATGCTTGAGTGACGCGAACCGCACCGAAGGCATTAACATTCATTGTTTGATTAAGTAATTCCCGCGAAACTGTGAGAATATTAACCTGCTTGACTGACAAAATTAAGAAGGTGGAAAGCTAGACAGAACGGTGAATTCACGGTTGAAAGACTGTTGATGCTGTCGCTTAGAAGCGATTGCAGGTTGAGGGTCAGCAGCCTCTGATAGGAACCGAAACAGATGAATCTCCCATTGCTTCGTAATTGCTAAACGAATCCAATTCCAACCTAGTTTGAGGTAACTCATGCCACGATGCCAGTGGCTGTCCACAAAACGACGTTTGCCGGATGCCACCACCTGAGTGCCTTGCAAAATCAGAAACAGCATGGTTAAGGCAATCACACCACAGAGTTGAGTTAGGGCAAACTTCTCTCGCAGTCGGGATGCTTCAAGATTGAAGCCATTGGACTTGAGATCTAAAAATGATTCCTCCACACAAAACCTGAGGCGATATTGAGCAAAGGTCTGGAGCGTTGTAGCCTGGTCACTGACAATGACCCAATCTTCTCCACTTTGTTGGTCATGAGCAAATGCAAGATAAACATCACAATAAGGTCTAGTTTTACCAATCACAACCGCAGGTGTGAAATAAGCCTGTCCTGGTTGAAGAGAAACCGATGCCACCTTGCGCCATTCCCCCTTAAGCTGAAACTGGAAGGAACGCTTAATCCGAATGCAGAAGTGCCAATGTAAGGTTTCCCTCAGATATTTCATCAACTTGCCATCGGCAAAGCCTCTGTCTGCTAAAAACACCACTTCTACCTCTTGCGGAAGCACTCGTGAGGCTTGCCGGAGGACCCGTTGAATTGTCCATAACCTGACGCTGCTGCTAGCTTGCGGCACAATCTGCCAAGCGACTGGAACCGTGCGTCCTCGGTAGACCACACCAACCCAGACGATGCAGAAGCAATTCCACACAACGGTCGTATCCAAACTTAGGTAGAGTCGCTTTTTGCTCCACTTTGATAAGGCTTGTTGCACTAGAGTATGGTGAGTGGCAGCGATATCAATGCGACGGTTGGATAGGCAGCGCCGAAATCGGCGTTGGTGGGATTGGGCAAACTGGGCGCGACTGTTGACATAAACCCCAAAGCCATTGAGATGGACACTCTGGCTCTCCAAGATGCCAACCATCATCCAGCAGAGAGTTTTCAAGTGACGGACATCGCGCCACTGGATGTCACATTGACGCAGGAAGGCATTCATTGCATCATAAAGACGGGAAGTTGAAGTCCTGTTGTTGCTGATTTGTGTAGTAACTTACCAGCTTAAGTCAGGCTCTGCTTCCCGCCTAATCTTTGCTTCAGCCTCTTTTGTTTTTGTCAGTCAAGCAGGTAATTGATGTCTCGTTAGCCCAGTCAAAAGCTTGCTTTGAAGCTAATAAATTTTCTTGCGCTTTCTTGAGTAGCAGCGCATAAGTTGCTATTTCGTTCTGTGCTATATCTATGTGGGCTAATGCTGGATTTATATTGTTTTCGCTCATCTGTTACTTTTACTACCTTCCTTGTACAACTATGTTCTGCATCATTGCTTTGCTATTGGTGCTAGGCAACTGAACGTCTGCATGAGTTTTGCTCAGTTTCCGCACCGAGCAATTCAGCTTCTCGCACAAGTTGTTAATCTCCGTTGTTGTTAACAGGGTAGTTTCAGCAAAATGCTCGGCAAAGACTTCTTCTAATCTAGAATCTGATGCGTTATTTGCCTGCCAGTAACGTAAGGCTGCAAGAATAGTTGCTAGTTCTCTTGTTGTTGGTTTCATTTTTTATAAGTCTCCTAAGAGGATTTTTAGGAAAATTCAGTGATAAGGTTACCGCTCTCCATTATTAATTTGTAGCTGGCGCTCTTATTGCGCCAGCAAGCGATCGCAATCTACTTCGCCATCGCAATCTCTCGCCAACTAGAAGCAGGCAAGGACAACACTCGGCTACCATCGCGCTCTAGAGTCGTCGCCCTCTCGTAATCGTCTAAGTCTTGGCTAGTACGGGTAATCGCATTGAGCATTCCATAGGCGGACAAATCGCCTCCCTGGATGAGGTGTTGCAGTATACCCGAACTCTCCTCACCGTTGTAGCCAAAGCTTTTCGTTAGCAGTTCCACAGACTTCACGGGGTTGCCCTCAATCTTTTGCTCTGTCGCTTCCCGCATCCGCTCTACGATGGTTGAGAACTTGGTAATGTCTACTGCCGCCCTAACTGTGTCTTGTACCTTGAGGAAAAACGCGCGATCGTCGGCTTT
>QQTW01001289.1_pt1 | contig 17363 bp, 12 predicted proteins | sample 1904831 | NCBI WGS metagenome assembly QQTW01 (sample SAMN09435610, study PRJNA476489) | Subsurface metagenome, whole genome shotgun sequencing project. | reverse complement strand
GCTGTAGATGAGTGTGATTGGTCCCGGCACACATGTGACGACGACGACAACACCCTTCACCTGTCATGACCCACCGTCATGAGATGTTTAAGCAGTCACCCTTGGCCGTTGAATTTGTTCTTGCTCTGAATATATTAGACTAGAGCAATTTCTATGCTACAGGCTGTTCAAGTTGTTATGCATCTCCATATCTGAGCTTCTGACACATTTCGTAGTTGCATCGTGGCGACTGTCGAACTAGGTGGGCTGACATGCTTCGTCAACTTCAGCTACGTGTAAGTCTAAATTTACAAATTCGAGACATAGCCCTAACACGAGACACCCAAAGTGACCCCACTGCCCCTACATGTGAACAAACAGCAAGCAAATCCGGACCAATGATAGAACTTTCTTCACTAAAGAGAACAAAAATGAACCAGGAGTTATATGAATTAATTTTCTGATTTGTTTTGCTATTCTAAATACTTTTTTCTTCGACAGCGCTGTACTCTGCTATGCTATATTATTATTCTGGAAGAAGCCTCCTGTTCCAGAGAGAAGACATTGCAATCCCCGCTATATTCTCAACCAAATGCGCCGCTGAATGCCTGTTCTCGTGACCTTATTCCCATCCTCTCCCCTCCAAAAATTATCCCGGTAGAATTAAGTAACAATCTCCAAAGAAGTCCACCAAAAAAAATTCTCTTACAAGAAAAGGGCGAAGATCGACCCAGCAAGACCGAGAGCGAGTCCAGTGCCAGCGACGTGGATGGCACCGGCGGCACCGGTTGCTGTAGCGGCGGCGGAATCGGCAGTCGAGGACCCGCTGGTGGCAGAGCCCGCAGTGCCGGAGGTGCGGCTGGCGGATTGAGTCCTGGTGCTGACGCTGCTGCTCAGGTTGCCGGCAGCCGAAGTGCCCGCCACAGAGGTTGAGCTGACCACGGACAGCAGAGTGGTGTTGATGCCGACTGGAACCCCGGGGGCAGAGGACACGAATGTAGCAGCCGATGGAATGGAGGTGATGACGGATGGCTGTGTGGTGATTGGGAGGGGTTGCGAGGTCTCGGGGGTGGGTTGCCCGGTGACGACGCCGAGGGAGTTTGTTTGTGTAACGTATGGGTTCACGTAGGATGAGACGGAGGCGATTGGGGTGGAAGCAGGAGCCTGTACCTGGCCGTCGGTGATCTGAGTGACGGCTGTCGCGGTGGTTGTTGCATCCTCTTCCTGAGCGTAGGAGCTGGCGGCGAGGAGGGAGGCGATAATGACGAGGCTGCTTGAGGCGTACATCTTGGTGGTTGTGGGGGGTTTGGTGAGGATGTTGTAGTGATGTGAGTGGATGATTTGAGTTTTAATAGTTGATGGACTTCGAGCGAGTGTTGATGATCTGTGATGAAGCGAGAGTTGTAACTTGTGATTAAAGATTTTGTAGTGAAGAGTTTGTATTTGAAGCTGATGAAGGAAAGAAAAATACTTCGAAAGGTCAGTGAGTGTGTTTATGTATGGTGAAAGGGGGTTGGACAGGCAATTAAGTGGCTCAGTGGTCGATGAAAATACGGGAGAGGCAGGGATAAAAGTGGAGTGGCAGGCTTAAGCACTGGAAGGAATTGTCTGGTGGCTTGCAGCTACTGGCTGCAGATTAGTGCCCCTGAGCTTTTTCGCTGGCGCCCCTGGGTTGGCTGGAGCCTCTAAGCTCGGATGAGGTTTAGGCTCTCCCTACTACGCGTCCTTTTCTCAACCGAAATTCAACAGGCTGGAATGCAATTCAGATGTTCTCCATGCTCTGTGGAATTATCCATGTTCTCAGCCCCAGCCACGAGATTGTGGGCAGGTTGTTGAGCAACAGTTGGAGGGAAAGACTGCGGTAGATTAATCTCACTACAGAGATGTCCAATCTACAAGTTCCTCTTCATTTGGGTGTGTACTGGCTCTCTATACCTGTACCGAGCAGTAGTAAGCGTAAGCGAGACGTCAAATTTAGGAGAGAACCAAAACATAAGCATTGACCACCGTACATACTACGTAGTAGTAAGAGTGGCGATGGCGTTAGCGTGCATGGCCTGATCTGCACAGTCCCTCCGGTCGCCCAGTCAGTCCAAACAGCCACCCAAGGACGTGGCGAGGAGCTTGTTTCAGGATGAAGCTCCACCCAGCCCTCCCTTGCAATAATAGATTGTTAATTTACTGGTCCTAGTGTTCAGACCAATGAAACTTCGAGAAACAATTGAGCTGATGCTGACGGAGTCCGTGGTACGTATTCGAGTAGTTACTAATCAAGGAGGCAAACACTGGGCGATGTGAGACACGTTGATCTTGACGCAGCGTGATGAAGAGTTTTGATGTCAAGCGACCAGTGGGATGGTGGGCTTTGTTGATCTGGTACGGAGTATGCGTGTCTTACTTAGCACACTAACAAGGCTAGTCAGTCCGGTAGAAAAAGAGAGATTTGGGCCAAATATGTCGAGTCAGCAAAGTTTGTAAATACTACGTATGTTCAATGCTATGATAATGATGAAATGCAGACAATCATCCGATCGCTCGCTTGTGCTGCTCCCAATGCAATGCTTGCTAAATGCTTTTGAGGAGAACGATTGGCGCAGAATTTCTATTTGTGTACGACGTCGCAAGACTTTATAGCCTGCGGATTCCCACGCGAGGCTGTGCTTTGCCCTTAGTCGAAGTCAAGTGGGAGACCTTGCGCAGCGTGGGTCGAATAGTTGCTGCGTCTGAGATCGGACCTCGAATTGGGATCTTCGTCATCTGAGAGACATCTTCCGGGACTTTCGTCTCGAGATTTTCTTTCTCATCGTCAGCATTGGAAGGAACCTTGTTCACACGAGGACCAGGTATGCGAGATTCATCGACAGTCCCCTCTCTTATTTTATTAGAGATATTCGCAACAGCCAACGTCACCGCTAGCCTGGGCGACTTCTTAGGGGGGCCGAAAGAAGAAGCAGCGCAACTCTGAATGTCGTGATTTACCGCGAAATTCATCTCAAACCCCCTCATGCCTTCCTCTGGATCTGTTGGGGTTGGAAGCTCAGAAAGAGGACGCTTTCCTAGAACGTTCTTGCGCGTACTTCGAGAACTCTCTATAACTGGAGAAGGGGATTGAGATGGATCATTCTCCTTGCATGGATCGTGATCTTCCTCGTCCTCTGACAACTCGTGATCGTCGCTGTCCACTGGTTGGCGCATTGGTGATAATGCAGAAGGCTGCGGGTGAGTAGATGGAAACATTCTTTGTAAAAGCAATGACGCTGGACGCGATTTCATCTTCAAGACTGCTGGGGTGGCTTCCTTCTTTGCAGGATCACTCGACCGATGTTCTTCTTCTTCTCCACGTCTTCTTGCAGCATCAACTGCGTGATGCAGGTGGACAGGTATGCGCGCATGTATGGAAGTCATGAGCCTTGCCTGCTCCGCAAAAGCTTCGTAATCATCTTGAAGAAGCGATCCGGCGGCCGAATTGAGAGCAGAGTCAGGGTTCGGATGGATAAGGAGACACCAAATCGTCTGCGCATCCAGTCAGTCAGAGGCTCAAGGATGTAGAATAACATGAGTACATACAACGAGAATGTCTCTCAACGTCAGCTTGGGGTCCCAGTCTCTCTTCAAAGTTTCTAGACAAACAGCGCCTGTGGATTCCTCCACATTCGGATGCCACAGACGTGTCTTGAATATGGCTCTTGGGGGGTTTTTTGGATAGTCAGCTGGCATTCGTAGCTGTAGCTGCCATAGCCCTTGGGCGTACGGGGTGCCTTGCGCTCCAGTCAAGAGGACTGTAAGCTGTGTTAGGTCGTCCGGAAGATTTGATGTCTCCTGATTTGGAGGGAAGAGGTAATGTGGTGGGAGGCCAGAGCGCCGTAACGAGGCGTGGTCGGATGCAAGACGACGAAGAGAGGATGACTACGGCGCCGTGTTAGCATTGATCATATATCTGGCCACTCACATAACTATGCCAATATCAAACGGTGGTCAGCTTGCACAACTTACCATTCTCAATTAGTCTATAGTAAGTTTTGTATTTTCAGAGTCCAAATAGATATAAGATGAATGTAAGGTGAGTGGTAAGGCACAGATAGTCAGTAGAGATGGATGAGCGTTCAATACTTTATACGTTGTCTTTGTTATTGTTGATGTGGACGTGTTTGCAGCTTTTCGTGATAACCACTATTACGCTAAGATAAGTTATGCCCTAACGTTGTAGGGCCTTGGCACCTGCGGAGCTATTTTCTATCCGAACTTTGTATCTTTAGATTTCTACTAGCTACAACCTACATAACAGAATGGATTTCTTTCTTCTGAGCCATTGGAGCTATCAACGTTACGTGGTAGCACTACGAACGGGAAGTCGGTCCGCGCATGCTCTACAGGACTCGATGCATAGCACGCACTCTTGGCATTTATATTTACGCTCTTTAGTTGTAAATGTAGATATTGGAGTAATTATGTGAGGCACAGTGGCCTATGGATGGAATGAGACGTCACAAATGGTGTGATGTAGAAGTTTGATTGTAAAATACTAGTATTTATAGCTAATTACTCATAGCTGAACGGTATCTTCCTTGCAATATCTTTCTGTATGTCTGTACCTGACAAACTATGAAGTATTTCTTTTATCTAAAACTCTCGGATAGTAACGTACATGTCAGATGGTCTTGACAAGCTCCATACAGAGTACATGTCCGGGACTCAGAATATATTGATGCCTGACAAGAATGGTGCAAGCTATCCTCGTCAAGGCGCCGGCCAAGCAAAGCAATGGCCTGATTTCATGATCCTGCATCGACCACCGAATGTACAATCTTACCACATATTCAGGTTCCATTTCACAATTAATTGACATAGATACTCATTTTTAATTCTCTTTACCTGTAAATATTTGATAATAGTCACATCGTTGCAGTCGAGGCGCTTGCAAGCGCAAAGTGGCTGGTGAAGCAGGTGACTCCCAAGACCTGGTAAATTATAAGTCGTGCCTTGGACCAACTACTACTCTACGCCTGAGTACATATGTCTCGTGTTCTAGGTCTGGATTCCATCAGACTTGTCCATACTAAGCACCATGTATGACATTGAACGTTTGTGTGAGGGGTTGTGAAAATACCAGCGTCATGAATCTCGAGAAGTCTCACAGAACACTTTCCCCCTGCCTACCAGTTCATTGATTCCCAATTGGCATCCAAATCGAGCTACGTGAAAGCTACTGTGACAGCGCGCTTGAAGTTATCTTCTTCTCGGCTCATGTGAGGCTTGATACAAGCTGATGTTGCGGTTCGACTTGACATTTTATACGAGGCGCGGCAGCCCATTGGCCGACTCTGGCCTTGGCAAATACTTTACTTCAGCTTTCACTTCAATTTACCCTTTCAGTCTTTACAGCCAACCTTCACATGTACAACATTAACAAAATCACCGTCGCTCCTGCTGGTGGAAATTTGTACATCATGTCCGGAGCACCGGCATCTCCTTTTTCCGTTCTATTGTTGACATCTTTATTTACCAAGGACTGGATCAAATTTATGTGTCCGTTGGTGTTGTGCAGTATCCGTTGCTCGTTCGTTCGCTAGTGCCTACATCTTCCATGTTATCGTTTTCGCTATTTGTCCAATCGTAAGTGTAAGTGATCGGATGGCCTGCCGTGGCTAACCTGCTCGAATCCAACACCAATTTGGGCGGTCCCTATTCCGTGTCATGGCGTTCCAATTTGGGCCATTTCAGGTACCGGAGAGGTCTCGTGCCGACGACCAACTCGCCCTCGTCCACGTCAATACACAGCAGGCAACACCTGCTACGGCCACAACGCAGCCTCGGAGGAAGCGAGCTAGCAAGCCAAAGGTACGAACAGGCTGCACAACCTGCAAAATACGTAGAGTCAAGTGCGACGAGATAAAGCCGAGTTGCAACCGATGTACCTCTACTGGGCGTAAGTGTGACGGGTACAAGTTCAGCAGAGACCAGCCTTCCTCTTCGGCGGCATTGGCAGTACCTTGTCCTCCCAAGCCTCAGGCAACTCAATCCCAACTCTTCCTCCCCTCATCCCTATCTGTAACCTTTCCTGGCACCGCCAAGGAACGCCGCATCTTCCATTACTTCCAAATTCATACTATCCCGGCATTTGCAGGGGCTTCTGAGCTGGACTTTTGGAAGAACCTGGTCCTGAAAGTGGGCCAACAGGAGCCTGTGGTCCGTAATGCGATTGTGGCGCTTGGCGCCTTGCATGAGGATTACCGAAAACGTAATGGCAGATATAACCAGGACATGAACACTGACCCGTCCTATCAAGAAGCACTACTCCTTTATGGGAAAGCCCTGCACCAACTGAATGACCGGCTGTGCGAAGGAACCCGGACGACTGCCACACTTGCGCTTATATCAAGCATCCTTTTCACCTGCTTTGAAGTCCTCCGACGGAATAACATGTCAGCCATCATACACTACTCAGCCGGTATGAAAGAACTCACTCGACAAATCAAGAAGTCTCGCGAAGACGAAGAGGATTCATCTCAATCTCTATCAGCGGTGCCCGAGTTTCGACCTGTGCCTCAAAATGAACTTGACATCCTCTTCCGAGTCTTCGCTCGCTACGACATTCAAGCATGTACCTTTGCCAAACCTCGAGCCGAAGCCCTTTCCGTTCATCTCTCCTCGCGGCCACCACCTTTCATGAATCTTACGGAAGTCAAGATACATCTCGATAATCTCCTTGTCTCCGTCTACCAATTCATTAAATCCGATCTGCCCACGTATCGCTATTGGGAGCCCTCTAGCGTACCATCAGAATGGCTTGTCCGTCGTAATGAAGCCGTTAACACGTTCGGAGCCTGGCTCACGTCGATCGAATCCTTCCTTCAGAACCTCAGTCCGAGTACGAATCCAAACCCCGCCGCCACCTCTACCAACATAGCTCTAATCCTCCACCCCCACGAAGCCAAAACACTCTTAGGCCTCCGCATGCAATTAAAGGTCGCCCTCATCATCCTGAAAACCAACATTGCTTCCCCTGCAGAAAAAAACTTCGACGCTTTCCTGCCGGAATTTGTGGAAATTGTAACCCGCATCGAGGGTCTTGCCGACTCCCTATCCCTGCCTGAAGCGGCACCTTTGGACAACGAATCCACAGCCTTCACCATGGAACTGGGTATTGTACATCCGCTCTTCTTTGTCGCGACCAAGTGTCGGGATCAGATGGTGAGGAGGCGGGCAATCAAGGCGTTGAAGCGCGGAGGCAGAGAGGGTATATGGGAAGGCCCCGTGATGGCAGTTGTGGCGGAGTGGGTGGTGGCCATCGAGGAGGCCGGTTTGACAGGGGTGGAAGGGGAGGTGGTCCCGGAAAGGACGAGGATACACGACATCAGAAAGGATGTGGATTATGAGGGGAGGAGGGTGCTGGTAGAAGCTAAAAGGTCCCTGGATCAGAGGCAATGGAAGGTCTGGGAGACGATTCGGGAGAGTGTACCGTTCTGAGGGATTATGCATTGTCTGTTGTAATAGTAATTCTCTATTCTGCTGAAGTACTCGCAAGCTCAGGCTTCGTTAGACAGTTTTCCTTGCGACTCTGGTCATTTTCCTCAGGTTCTACCTCACTGCATCTCGTGTTCATGTTCATGCCTATGTACAGTTGATTTAATCCGGTCGGAGAGGATGATGATACCGTTTTAGGGCATTTCCAGTCCAATGAACGAACTCTTTCTCTACAGTAGACCGCTGTATTCCGCCATCTGGATAATAGAGCCGTGGCGAAAGGTAGGTCGTCTTTTGAATCAGTTGGGTCAGTTTACCGTACCAGCGAACGGCTACTACTACCAAGTTATTACCCACATTATATAGGGCGACGACGACGACGACGTGGCCAAGGAGAGACATGATGGTAACGCTGTTACCAGTGCACGTCCGCGTTCAGGATGATTGCTTGCACCAGTGGCCGAAGTCTGGGAAAAGATAATGTAATTCGTTATTTCTTCGCCTCGAGCTTCCCACTCCAGAGTCAAGCAAGTAAGAGGTGTCCAATTAGTTAGATGGTCCACATCTTCCGTTAAAGACATTTGCTTTTATATACGGTACGTCGTCGGAGTATGAAGCTGGGGGGGAAGGGATGGACTCCCGACTGCTAACAGTTACTGCAATGTAATTCAGCTGCTGACTCCCGCTATCGTGATCTTTGACGGGATCCATCTTAACTGAAACCAATTTTCGAAAGACTTTTCCACTACGGGGGTGCAAATTTGAGGCCAGATGGCTTCCCCCCAAGTCACAGCTAGAAGTTTATAAAAATATCTGGGAGTGAGCGCAAGAGAGAGAGAGACTGAGAGAGAAAGAGAAAGAGAGAAGATGTGTATGTGGGTGGGAAGGAAGACAGGATCATGCGTTGAATTATTATGATGATTTTCCTCTTCCTGGACCACGGACTTGGAAACTGCTATTGGTCTAATGATCACATAACAAAAGCTCTACCCCGTTCCAGATTCCCAATATCGAAAGTTGCTGCCGCCGACTGCTCAACAGCGCTGTTCACCATTCTCTCTAAGCATGTAGGCGCTATCATAGCAAGCCGAGCCAGATGTAATGAGCGACGTAGGTGTATCTAGTAGGCCCCTGAAGGCATGGACTGAGGGGCGCCACGCTGTGCTATGGCGTATGTTGGGATTAATATAATCACAACGCATATGGATTCATGGAGCGGATTGTCAAGCACCTATCATGAACGTCAGTCAGAGCAGCACTAACACTGTCCATATTGTACTTACGGAGGACTTTTGGTGAGATCCGTCTTGAGTATAACAGGTACCCGGGTCATCTCCGTTACGTCTTGAATGTATTCACCATCAACTTCTCTCAGTGCGAAATAGCTCAAATATTTTTCTTTGTTGCTTAACTTTGCTTCTGGAGCCTCGCCTGCAGAAACCGCTATTTTGGAGTCGGATTGAGTTCGATGCGGAGCGGGAGGGGCACCGCCGTTGCGGGTAGGCGATGGAGGCATGCTTTGGGTAGAGCGATCGACTGGGGAGTTCAACGACACGCCAGCAGCCATCTCGGTGAGTTCAGACATGGAATCGTCATCATCGAAGAGCGCCTCCACATCGTCGGGTGACATGGTGCCGGTGTCAGTCTGCCTACGCTGAACCTCTATTCTTTCACTCGCATTATGTTTGGCGGTCTCTGTTTGACGAGAGGCAGCCAAGGCGTTGTTCGATCGGTGGCTGGATTTCTCTTTTGGTCTCTCGTCTTCCGGTATATATGCTGAAGAAGGAATGCCCTTCTCCCAATAAAGCTCTAGAACACGTTCCGTTTTACGGTATTCTGCTTTCTTTAGCGGTAGCTGGTCACAGTGCACTCGCTTTTCGAATCCGTATTCCGGTATGAGTACATCGAAGGCGGACTCGTAGACACAAATGATGATGCCTTCACTGATAAGATCACCACCGAGCTCTTGACGCTTCTTATCCATCATACGGCAAGACTCGATGTGGACGCTCTGCTCCTGCGCAGACTGGGCCGAGTCTTTCTTCGTATTGCACTGCTCGGCGGTCTTGGAGAGGTTCTCAGCGTCTTCCGTAAAGTCAACTGCTCCATGGGAGAGAGCCGCATCAAGCTGACGGTGGACAACGATGTCGGCATACCGTCTGGTTGGATTTGTGAAGTGTGCATATATTGGCAGGTTAAGAGCATAGTGCTGACGTTGCTGCTCTGTAACGAACTTAGGAACATAATATTTGGCTCGTTGCATTGTCTTGATAAGCAAGGTTTCCATACCCTTGCGAAGATCAGTATCCCGCACTTTAAATAGACTGTTTTGCAAGGCTCCACTACTGCTCGTGTCAATGTCATAGCCAGCCTTGGTCATCCTTTCGGCAAAAGTCTGAAGGCGTCGAGCATTGGGGAGAGCCTGTCGTCGCAGAAAAGCGGTTTCTGGAAAGGCTGCAAAGATTTTCTGGGCAACAAAGGCATTGGCCTTGTGACTCAGTTCTTCGATAATCTCGTGCGATGCTGAAGAATCAAAGATGTTGTGTTCCACGGGAACATTCTCGTCGTCAAGCTGGTGAAGAAGGCGCAGTGGTGGCAATTTGGCAGATCGACTGCCATAACGGCTTTCGCGGAATCTATTTGCGATATTATGCAGATATTTGATGTCCTGGGCGGTAGCACCATGCAGCTTGACATCATTACTCCCGGATATGACTGCATCCACTTCATCGTAAGTGAGCTTGCCGGTGCTCTGTATCACACCTTTACCAACCCAGGGATCATCACCGACCTCACCGGTTTGCTGATCAACCTCAAACACAACACTGACCGTCAAGCGAGCTTCCCCTGGCACAAGTGAGCAAATTTCGGCAGCTAAGCGAGGTGGAAGCATGTTAACGGCTCGGTTCATCAGATAAACGCCAGTGCCACGCTTCTTAGCTTCACGATCAACAAGAGAGTTGGCCTTCACAAAATGTGCAATATCTGCAACGTGGATGCCAAGCTCCACCTTCCCATTCTGGAGGTCTTTGATGTGAATGGCATCGTCGAGCTCTTTGCTACCGTTGGGATCAATAGTGAAGGTTCTCTCCTCTCGGAAATCCCGGCGTTCGGCTAGAAGTTCGTCACCTTCAGCAGCCACAGACCATTCTTCAAAACCGACATTCTTGAGTACTGCTTCCGAGAATTCATCAGAAGCAAAATTGTTGTCTCTGAGCAAAGCATCCGTCTCCACTCTCAGATCACCCATTTCGCCCAATTGTTCCACTAATGTCCCGAATGGATGGAGTGAGGTAATTGGCCACCGCTTGATGCATGCAACAAAGATTCTGTTTGCGTAATCTTGATGCTTCTCAACAAAGTCACGGGGCGCCTGCTCGGTAGGTATCGCAATAAGAGGGACACGTTTGTCTGTAGGTTTGAACCATACAATTTTGGGTTTGTCCTGTTGGCGCTCTTGATGATGACGGCCTTGACCGCCATCCCTGGCCTGTCTTTCCGCTTCCTGCTTTTCTTTCGTGGCCTGACTGCTTGGGCGAAGAAGTCCCAGCGTCCCCGAAAACATCTGCCCAGCGACACGTTCGACGACTGCGACAACGTGTCCAGCATACAGTGGCTTCTGCTCATCGCTGATTTCTTCTTCCTCCATGAGAAGAAGACTCTGTCCTTCTACTTCAACGTCGTCATTCTTCTTCTGGGTAGGGCGCTGGCGTAGGGAGCCTCGCCGTTTGATACTGCCGTCAGGCGCAATTGTTACATTCTCGCCGTTCTGGGAGTCGCTTCTTGTTGGTTTGTCGCTACCACCAGATGATCGGGTGTCAGTAATGTCTTTACGCTTTTTCTTCTCTTCCTTCTCTCGCTTCTGACCCCAAACTTCATCGACATCCAGCAATTCAACTGCAACCAGGTCACCTTCAAGTGCACGATTTCTATCCTTGCTGCCACAAATGAAGATGTCGGCATCGAGGTCCGAGGTTGTGACGTATGCATCTGAGCGATTCTTCTTGTTCACTCGCAAGATGCCGGCTACAAGTTGGCCGTCGTTCAATAATGCAGGAAGAGTAGCTTGAGGAAGGTATGGCGTGAAAAGTGTCTTGCGCTGCTGTTGCTGCTGTTGCTGCAGCGACATCTGAGGCTGAGCATGTTGACTTGCCTGCAAACCAACTCCTTGTCCACCGAGCTGAGCGGATTGCATCGCCTGAAGCTGAGCAATCTGCAAAGGATTCAACTGTTGACCAGCAAACATCTGGGGTTGAGCCATCATGACCTGTCCTTGAGGCAGCTGAACAAGTTGTGGCTGCGCTGCATACTGGAACGAGCCAACGGAGCCCATTGACTGGTTCATAGAGCCCCGTGCTCTGTGGCCAGGCTGAAAGACGTTTGCATTCACGTTCTGTGGCTGATTGAAGCCACCAACTGTTTGCTGCTGTTGGTCTTGTGGCTGCCCTTGGCCAGCAGTTTGTTGTCGCCAATTGCCTTCAAAGTTTCGAGATCCGCTCCGAGCGTGACCTGGTTGGCTACCGCGGCGCTGAAGGTCGCTTTGGCCAGTTTGAGCGCTCGTTCCAGCATCTGCAGTGGCCATGGGAGGTGGAAATTGGAAATTTGCTGCACCACGGCCGGCAGAAGCGCCTCCACGACCATTTCCCACGGCCAAACTTTGACTACGACCATGGCCTCCACCACGGATATTGCCGGCTCTTTGAAGCCCCAGCCCCTGAATAGGAGGCTGCACGGCCACAGAAGCCTTTTCGTCCGAAGCTGCCGAGTCATCTGAACCCTGAAAACCTGTGGTAGAGGCACCTGAGGCACCAGGAATGGGAAACTGAAAGCCAGTTGTCGTGCGTTTCTGTTGGGCTAACTCGGCAGCCTTTTTGGCCTCTGGTAGTGCTAGCGAATGGCGACGTTGATGTCCACTGCCAGCTGGCGCACCGCGACCACGAGAGCTGCTGTTTTCACGATTCTGGTTGGCCGCTTGCTGATTGTAATCACTGAAAGCAGAGCCTGAAGCGCCGGACGATGGAGCCGGAGGCGGACCCATGCCCATGCCCATGCCCATTCCTGGAAGTGCTGACTGATTTCGACGATGTGAAGCTGGTTGTGTTGGGGTGTTCATGGCACCTCCTAGTTGCTGCATTTGGGGAAACTGAAAAGCATTGCTGTGAGGTGAAAGACCTCCAACAGTCACCTGGCCTTGAACTGGAGAGTATCCTCCCGCGCCGCCGAGAGGCTGTTGTATCATTCCCATATTTACATATTGCTGATGTGTAGCAGCAATCTGCTGCTGTTGCTGCTGGAGCATTTCGATCTGTTGCTGAAGAGCAAGTTGCTCCACTGGAAGACTTGGTTAGCCTTCATCTCTCTCAAGATGGCAAATGAGCGCAAAAGTGATTTCAGCATCAAGAGAGGTCATTGCCTCTATCTCAGAGCAGGTTGACTTACTCATCAGAGGGGTGAGCTCAGATGGGCTCCTGCGGTGTGCAATGTGAAGTCTGCGCCCCCCAGGCCCTTGAGGAGCAAGGTTTTGTTCCATGCCGAACGTCGTTGGTAGCCACTACTACGATACAAATGCGGCTTCTGAATAAGGAATATCGGTTCTGTTGGAATAGACAACCGTGAGAGGTATGTCGTTAGCTGAAAGCAGCGGTCGTACTGAAGGGACCGATGATCAAGGTAGATCTCTGGATATTAATCTGATTAGCTGTGGATTGAGGCTGTAGAGGGACCAGAATACCTTCCAATGATAGTTTTTGAGCAACTCGATTCTTGCACTCTGTGGCTTCCGAACAAACTGCAGAACTGACGGTAGTGCAGGGTCTTGCGAAGATGACCTAGTGGGATAAGGCAAAACCTTTGACAGAATTGGGAGAGAAGGAGAGGATGAAGCTGTGTAACAGGAAGGACCGAATTCTTCAAACTAGAAGTCAGAAGGTGATGGATGTGGTGGCCTGAGGGAGCAGCGACCAGTGCGGTGGATTCCGTAGGCAATATTCAGAACATCCAGACAAGATTACCGAAGGATTGCGAGGGCAAATCTATAAGGGAGTGACCTGAGAGGGTAGAAGGAATGGGAGGAGGGGATGTCCAGATGCAAGATGAGGTAGAAATGGGGACAGAGGCATTGTTCGGAAGTGGAGATAGTTGTGTTGTATTGTAACACATTACAGTACAATACATTGCCATTGCTCGTAGTCAGTTTGATTAATGTCACTATTTATACTGATCTCTCACCACCTAGTTACGTCTTATAGAAGCTGTGACGCCAAAAACCTTTGCAAAAAACAAATTCCGCTTCCACCGTACATCTCATGCAGGCTGTACCGCCCGTCTGGATAAAATAAGAATTATTTTCCATTGCATCGGAACGACACCTAGCGCCAGGCTCCTTACAAAAGCCTTATCAAATTATTGTCACTTATTCTTTAGCCCCTCATCCGCAAGCTTGCTGTTGCACCTTGCCTCGGTTTCTTACGGTATCCTCGATTCACCACCCAGAGGTCCTCACAAGCACTAATAAAAGCGGCGGGATTCCGTGTTCACTTCCCCCATTTGCCGATGTTAATTCGAGGACGAGCCTACTATACAACCATTCTCGTTGAAAGTTAGTATCTGAAGTACAATGGCTCGCGTCCGAGTCCAGACTCCATCGAGCGCATTGAGGGCGAAAAGCATATCGCCAAAATTCGACGACAGTCCGTCAAGGCAATTAATGCTTGATCTGGAAAGAGCTCTCAGCCAAACGCAAATCCATGAGACTGAGCTCCACAAAGTTCACATCTACGGCCAGCGACTATTCCGAGAACATCTAGATTTGATTGATGCGAAGAGAGCCCAGGAAGATGTTGCAGCCATTGATGCGGCAGCGTCAAGACACGAAACGGTCAGGAAGGAAGCCGAAGCCGAGTTACAGCTCTGGTATCAAGAGGTCGAAGAGCAGGAGAGACTCAGGAAGGAGCATGAAGAGAGACGTTTACGTGAGCAGCAGGCTCGAGCAAAAGCCGAAGCCGAGCGCAAGGCAAAACTTGAGGCAGAGCGCCAAGCAAGGATAGAGAAAGAGCAGGCAGCTGCAAAGAAGTTAGCTGAAGAAAAGGCCAAGGCTGAGGAAGCTGAGCGCCGAAAACGAGAGGATGCTCTAGCTCACGAGAAGGCTGAGAGGGAGCGGAAACAGAAGGAAGAACAAACATTGGCAAAAGAAAAACAGCAAGCCGTGGAGGAACATGCCGCACGACAGAAGGCTGCTCAGGCGGCCGCCCAAGCTGAGCAATCCATACAACCGCACGGTCAATCATCTACCGGCTCGAGCCTCAACAAGGAAACTTCGCACCAAAGATATCTTCAGATTCACCAGAATCTCAAAAAGTTTCGGAAGGAATTTTGGGCGCAATGTAAGAAGGACGCCAACTTGAAGACAAAGGTCGGAGACATGCGTCGCGCCATTAAGACAAGTGTTGGGCAATTGACAGAGGCAAAGGGTGCGAACAAGCAGCCGGTAGAAGATTCCCCCGTGACAGTCTCATATATAGCTAATCATTGTTGCAGACTGAACGCGTCAAGTCGACTTTAAGGGATGCGCTGACCATCCCAAGTCCACCTGTCGACATACGAGACTACTTTGCCATCCCACCACCAGAATTTCAATACTCTGAGCAAAGTCAATGTCCTAGTCTATTGGTATACTCGCTGAGTATCTTCTCGAAGGCCATCGTTTCACAGTTCGGAGGGGAGTCTGGCATCTCGATCTCTGCTGCTGAGCCAGCAGGCGTCCTCGTAGCTCAGATATTCGCTGCTACGGAGTACCAAGTTAAAGGACATTCCTTGATTGACATTCTGTTGGCCAAGTTACACCTCGCCTGTCCGGTGCTCTGGGGCGTCTACGGGAACGAAAGCACGCCCGAGGGTAGGATGCGCCTGGGATGGCGAAAAGAGGGCGGAGTTTATATAACCGAGAGTCGACAACATGAGCGTGTTTCGGGCCTAGGGGCCGGGTTTGCATCGATCGCCCTCCGCAACTTCACCAAGTCACGATTGCGCAATCCGTTCCCGCCAACCAATTTCTGGGAATGTTTGGCCAACATCCTGAATGTGCCTCCTGGTGAGGTCCAGCCGACACATTTGTTCGTGCTAAAGGCTATGCTGGAAAATTCGGTCGAAAGGTTTATTCACTTCTATGGTTCAGCAGCTATCGCTGCGCTTCGGCTGGCGCTCGTCAACTTCCCGGCCACATTGCCCCCAAAATTGCAGGACACAGCGGGCTGCAAGGCTATCACCCTTCTTGTTGATATGTTGATTCGAGAGAAGAATCTACGAATTGAGTAGGGTATCATGAATGGAATTGTTGGATAAGTTGGCTCATGTATTCAAGCTGTGTGTTAGTTACTGGGCAAACGAGATGCAGAGATACAATCAGTATTCAGTCAATACTTCTGGTCTGTCCCATATTGTCTTTGTGATACTCCGTACAGTAACAGAGGCGTAAAAGCCTCCACATGCCGAGTTATAGACAGACCTTAGAGTAGAGCTAGCTCTGATGAGTGTCTGCCGAGGATGCTTCCAAGCTACGCCGGTGTCCAGCTTTAAACTATTATTGGCTGCTTACAAGGACTTATCCGGAGAAGGGTCGGCTAAGATATGCGCTTAAGTGTCGTTAGTGGAAATGGCAACTATTCTGCCAGAGGAAGACCATATTACATAGTAGTATGGCAAGAGAAGCATATTGTGACCATAGTTTGAGCAAAATGCATCAGTAACGATGAGATCTATTGAATTAAGGACCTCTTAGCTACGTATCCTAATACAATCTAAGCAATCTTATGATTAGGCTAAATCTAAGAGCATATTGATGGCTCTTCTACTAGTAGCATTATTTCAGGATGACATCTTTTTTGTTAAAAAGTTAGTTGTTGAGTAGACGATCGCTGCGGGCTCTGCTGCAAAGAATGGAGCTTGGGGGCAAGAAAGAAGCATCAGCCAAGCTACAGTGAGACTTGGAAAAGATTGCTAATACTAAGTAAAAACATTCCCAACCTCTCGCCATGCTATGTAATCTTTCGGATACAATGCCGTGGTACTCAAGCCTGTCTCTGTACTTGGTCTTGCATCATCTATCTCTGGACAGAACAGGGTTGAGGCAGGTGCAGGATCTCTGACTCGTGTGGGTTTCTCGCCCAGCTTCTGAGACCATGAGGAACCGGCACCAGAGAGCACTGTACATCAACGACTTGAGGTGGATCCACTGCCGCTAAGAGAAGCAGCCGTCATATCACAAGGTTCCCCCAGACCTTGCAGTCCTCAGTCTGATGGTCAGAACAGAGCTCTTTCGAGCCTTTTCCTCATTCAAAGCTAATTGGTAGTCATATCTTTGCTCGCTCTTGAGCAGCTCTTCCTTCTCTTATCTTGACTGTCTCTGTGCAATTTCTACATTTTAAAGACCACGGTCATTTTCCAGAGGTTTTGACTTTACCCAGAAACCTCAAACAATCCGCGGCACATACGGCTAATAATAAAGGCACAGACATGTTTTTGTACACTTGCTCTAAGCGATCTATTCGCTCCATAAAGTGGCGTTGAGCAAGCAGAGCTTCCTTCAGCCACAATGTCCGTCATCGCACTCAAAAGAGGACAAGCTCAAAGAGGACAAGCTCTTCGGCTTTGCTGGAAGCTTCGAGCCTGATGGAAAGCATGTGAAACATGCCGAAATCTTGAGGTCTACCTCGCGTAAGTACAGCAGGATAGGCCCTGCTGTTTATGGCGCCACTGCCGACACAGCTTCGGACAAGATAGGTATTGGACAATAAACCGAGCTTGAGGCAGACACGGCCACCATATACCGTTCTTGTAGCTGGTAGAAGGTTCGTTTCCTTGTATCACTTGGCACCCAGAATATCAACCGCAGCATCATGAAGGTTGCATATCATGGATGGTAC
>QQTW01001287.1_pt1 | contig 17368 bp, 20 predicted proteins | sample 1904831 | NCBI WGS metagenome assembly QQTW01 (sample SAMN09435610, study PRJNA476489) | Subsurface metagenome, whole genome shotgun sequencing project. | reverse complement strand
CCATGCTGCGGCGGAAAACGGTTCCAATCGTCCACAGCTCATCATCAAGTAGAGCAATATCCATGAACTCCCTAACTAGACCTCCGAGATGCCAGGGTCTCCGTTGTACGGCGGAAAACGAGTACGATCGTAGTCCGCTTTCCAGCGCTGATCCTCCGGGATGCCAGCTGGATCGATGTATCGGCAAGTGAGGGCGTAACGCAGTTTGCCATGTGGCTGCACACCGTGCTGTCCAAAATGTTAGTCCATCACGATGAACGACTGCTAAGGTAGACCAAAAACAATGAACACTTGTTCTCCTTCCACTCACCTCGTAGTACTTCTGAATATCCGCTCCGTGCATCACCATGATGTCTCCGTGCCGCAAGGTCAGGGTGAGGGCGACGGGCGCATTCCGCTGGGACTGGCTGTCTAGGACCTTCTGTTCGAGTGCCTTACGCTCGCTTGCAGGCATCTCATCTCCCTTGAGGAATAACTTCTTCCGCTCCTCGTAGTGCTGGCAGCCTTCCACTGGCTGCTCGTCCAGACGGAGGACCCCTCCTTTGCTGATGCCCCAGTACGGCGTCTTCTTCATACGCCACGACATGGTTGCATCCGCGCCGAGTGACAGACTGGCCACGGTCGGGCCCAGACCGGGCTCGCCATCGTCATGGTACTAAACTTCCATGTCAGGAACCGATTCCAGAAATATCAGTCGAGTTTGGAAAACGAGAAGATACTCACGCCCATCTTCTGCTCTTCGAGATACCCGACGGCCAGCAGTTCGTTGAAACCCGTGAACGAGCCATCATCCGCCGCATGAGTCTGTCCGGCCGCCCACTGCAGGCGATGGAGCACGTTCAAGATCAGATCCGGGGCTTCGGAGAACGGCTTGGAATCGACGGCGACAATGTATTTATACGGCATGCCCTGGTCAGATGGTCAGCATCAGTGCACCATGGAGCAGGGTCACGGCGAGAGTTACAAAGTTGACGGCGAAGTGCGCCGTGAGCCCACCGGGCACTGTGCGATCACAAGGTCAGCGAATTGGATCACAGGCATGGATACCACTTGTGCTGGGAAGAATTCCTGTACTTACTGCCGCTGTTGGCCAATGGGAACCGCTTCAGACCAAGGTCCTCCTGCTGGAGCCGCAGGAACATATCGTCGGGACCACCGGGTCGCGTTGCAATGGGCCGATTGACCTGGATGTGCGACACCCAGCCGCATCCGGGGAGATGATAGTGGTTGATGCGATAGTTGCCCGCGAATTGATGCGTGCTCTTGACGTAGGGCATCGGTTTGGCCGACGGCACCGCGAGACCTTCGAAGAACATGTCGAAGGAGCCCGCCACGGAGCGGTACGAGAACGGCTCGAAGGGCACCGTGTAGACGAAGCCACATCCGGCGGTCTCGCACTTCCAGTGCTTCCACTCGACGCGCGAGTTGCAGCGACCGCAATCAGGGCACACGATCCCCTTCCAGGCCCCGCGCGACACGGCCGAGGCCGGGTCTCGGTCATCGGGCGTGGGTAGCGGTGGGCGTAGCGAAAACGGCGGCTGACGATTCGGTGCCCACCCACGGCGCTCATTGAGAAAGGCGTCGGTGTAGACGAGGGGGCCCTGGGGTGGCGCTCGATCGATGGTCCAGAAGGCCGGGCAGTGCTCGTTCAGGCACATCCAGGCCTCGGTGTAGATCTGCTCGCTGGTCTGGTTGCAGTACAGGCACGAGGCGAGCGCCATGTGAATCGACTCATCGGGTGCCTGTGGAAGCAAGGACGGCCCGGGCGGCATCCACCAGCTGTCCTCGGCCAGGTTGAGCTTCTCGAATCGGTACATGTAGGTGTTCTTCGCTCCAGCCTTCTCACACCAGATTCGCGTGAGCTGGAAGTGGCCCAGAACGCCGTAGCGATGAGAGATGCGCGCAGGAGCTTTCGGGTTGTCTCGTCCTGGAGGGATGGTCAGCGATGACGGATTATCCTTTGCATCTCGAATTCGAGTTCAGGAACTGAGCACACTACGGACCTAAGATGAGCACCAGCGGGATCTCATCCTTCATGTTGTGCATCATGGCAGACACGACAGAGCTGTCGGCCGTCTGATCGGCGACCTGGCTCATCTCGCCGTCAACCTTGGCCATGCCTCCTCCGCTGTGTCACACATTCAGTTGAAGTCCAAAAGAGCAGAGAGGAACCTGGGAGGATGTGACTTACGCGCGCGCGATGACGAGGTGCTCATTGATCAAGTCTCGCTCGCCCGCCATCTTATCCACCATGAGTCCGTAGCAGTAGCCTCGCGTCACGTAGGCACCGCTCTGGAAGGCGCGGTAGTACGGCAGCGCCTCACACAACGCCTGACGAGACTACCAGTTGCCATCCTTTAGTCAGCGCATCTCCCATATTAGATTGAAAAGAAGTAGAATCTCTGTTACCTCTGCCCAGACCTCAGGCTCGCCGCGAGGGGCCGATCGTTCGTCGATGTTGTTGTCCACGGTGGTGTTCTGTTTCTTGACAGCTCGGTGGGGACTAACCAGGCCAGAGAAGTTGAAGACAGCCTTGGGCGGTGCCATCACCTCACCTGTGCCGTCCGGATTCGCACTCGCAACCACACCAGCATTCTTACCCTTCACCTTCGACGGAGTCTTGGAAACCGTCTTCCCCTTGCCCTTACCTGTAGGCCTTCCTCTGCCCTTTCCTTTGCTCTTCTTGCCGTTGCCGGCTGTTCCATTCTCCCCGGACGGCGTGACTTCGGGCACAGTCGCGTCCTGCTCCGTCGCAATCTCCTCGGAAACCTTTGAGGATCCGGTCGGGCAGGGTGTCTTACCATCACTGCCTGTTCCATTCTCACCGGACTGCGTGAGTTGGAGCACGGTCGTGTCTTTCTCCGTCGCATTCTCGTTGGAAGCCTTTGGCGGCTCGGAGAGGCGCGGTCTCTTGCTGTTCGCCGACGGTTTGTAAAAGTCGCGCTGCTTGGGTGTCCGCTTGGATCGCCGAAGACCTTCAGCCGGATCAGCTTCAGCGCCAGGTTCAGCCGCTTTCACGATGCGCAGGAGTTCGGCAGCTTCTTCAGCCGTAACGGGCTTAAGGGCCGCCACCTGTGCATCGCTCATCTCGGGCTTGGACTCGGCCGTGAGCGGGCCAACCTCCTCGGGCGGAGCATGATGCATCTCCACCTCTGGAGCGGCCATGGTGGCGGCGCAACAAGCCCGTCTCCTGATGAAGAAACAGAATGGCGCAACACAGGACGCAGAAGAGGAAACGAGAGTAGCGACGCAAAAAACAGAGAGAATACAGGGCCTGTGGCACTTACAGCAGCGAACAGATAGGTGGAAACGACACAGATGGCACAGAGATTGGCACAGAGAGATGTAGTCGCGATGCGCTGGATAGGAGAAGCTTGCGCGCTTGACCGGTATGGGTCCGGCTTACAGGAAATGCGAGCGCACTAGAGAGGAACAGGGTGGTGGACGGAGATGAATATGAGATGGCGTGCACAACAGTGGTTCTTCTTCAATCCAAGACGCGAAAGACTTGGATTGACGCGCACAGATGATGTGAAGATGAACTGGAAGGTTGAGGACCACAGGGTTGATGGAGATGGAAATTGATGTAAGGAAAATCCTCGCGAGAGGACACAAGAGTTGACGGCCTTGATAGATGCCACCCACAAGAGTGGGCGGAGAGTAAATATGGATGAGAGGTGATGAAGAACCACCTTGGTCCAGATGAAGGTTGGACGTCCTTGAGAGGGACGCGAGACCGAACCAAGGAGGCACGTAGTGCGGCGAGAACTCGACCAGACCACTAACGTACGTGATTGAAGGGGGATAGAATGTGATCACCGAGACGTGACCGAAGAGATGATGGAAAGGGTTGAAATTTACTGGTGATAATACTCAAAGGTGAACAGACGAACGTGTTCTGATGACCAGAGTGGAGGGGAGGTGAAGAGGAGGAAGAGAAAATGGGGGAGGAGAAGAAGAGAAAGGAAGGATAGTCGACGGTGGTGGGATTGATATCACGTGAGACAGAAAGCAGTCCGTACCATCATTGAATTGAATAATCGGAGTGACTGGTATCCACGGCCGTTGGGGTGAAGAGGCTTGCACATGCAGTGAATGCTCCTCGGACGCGCCGGTGACCCCACTTAGCCGCGCTAAGCGAGCAGGAAAAAGCGGCGATGTGTCATCCAGTGAATGCGGGGGCGCTAGCGCGGCTGTGGTGACTCCTCCAGGAGGGGTACTGAGCCAATCAAGGCACGGCGGCGAGCTCAATGCGGACGACACGACCAGAGATGGACATGGCGACGGGCGTTTCGTCCGCATTGAGCGCGTCTCGCGCGCCAATTGCGGCCCGACGCCGCGACGGCCGCGCCTCGACCGGCCGAAACAGGCGCGACCCGCGCGCTTGTTGGGGACCAATTTTCCCTTTCGGCGGACGCGCGGTGCGTTCGTTGGGGCGGCATCGTGGCTCGTCGGGGTGGGGTTCTCGGCCAACCAGCCTTCGAGCCAGACGGTGTCCCCCTCAAAGAAGTTCGAGGGCACCTCCGAGAGGGGGTCTGAGAGGGCCGGCGACGAGGCTCGAGGGCTGCTCGGTGGTCTCGGCTGGGCAGTGGATGGGCGAGACGAACGGGGAGATTCTCCATGATCGAATATCTTTCCATCATGGGTGGGTCCGCTATAGGGTGGAGCCGAACGATTGCGGATATAGCGGTCCGAATCCACTCGCGCTTCTTCACCGTCTTCAATCGAGGGATGATCCGGATATCCCCGTGGATCTTGTATATAGGTGCTCAAGTTCTTTTGTAGCTGGTGGAGACCACTAGGTACCCGCGGGAGGCGGTCCGGCAGGCCCGCCTGTTCCAGCAAGAGAATATCTTCATTTTCATCCTCATCTTCATCCTCATTCTCATGTTTATCTTTGTCTTCATGCATTTCTTCACGTTCATCATCAGAAAGACACCGCCGTACATCGTCTGGAGGCTCGGAGTTCCACGGTGACGAAGGTGGACTGCTCTCGGCATCATCACTGGGCCGAACAGGAAGGAGAGCCAGATCAGGCCTTGGGCGAACGGCTGTCCGGCTCTCGTCGATGGTCCTGGTATTGAGATCTCCATCATCGAGCTCAATCTCCTGATCCTCGGAAGGGCGAGGTAGACTCTCGGTGGGTGAGGCTGACGGCGGTTCCACTGATTTCGGAGGATTCTTCGTGGCATGATGCTGACGGACCACGATGAATTCTTGAATGGGTCTTTGTCGTCCGGCCTTGGCCGGCTTCCATGCCTCCGCCTTCCGACGCTTCTTGCTCAGGCTGGCCCGATGCTGCGGGCGAGTCACCTGGCGTGAGCCCATGACTTGCTGGGAAGGTGAGACTGCATATCTCTCGTGCACATCCCCGTTGGCCAGTTGCTGATAGCCACCGGGCTTGGCCAGATTTCGCTTGGCCTTACGTGCCAGTGAACGACGTCCCGATACGCTGTTTTCGCGCCAGCTGCTGGAGCTCGGCGAGGCGGCCGAGGCTGGCGCCGGTGTTTCAGTCGACATCATGTTCCAGGAGAGCTAGCCAGCCGGTATCATTCAGAGATCCCAAGGGCTCGAGTGGCCGGCGGCGGAAAACTTCGAGACCCTCGAGATATTGAGATCAACGGCTCTCCGAAATGACCGCTATATCCAACCGCAGATTGTATAGAGAGAGGTCCAGGGAAATAGGGAGAGAAGCCTCCTGGTGCTGCGGGGATATACGCATGTCGTTCAAGTGAGGACTGCTCCACGCTGGAGCGGCGCTTACGACGACTACTACTAGACCGGCGATCTAGTAGTATGTTCGCAGCCAGCGAGCCATGGTTCGGTCAGCTTCAGGATCGAGCCAGCGTCACCGAGGTCCAGGGTCAGGAAGCAGTGATCGCCTGGAAGCACGGACCAGATGCAGTAAGTGAGGGGATATACTGTTCAGGATTGAGGCAGTCACATCTTGTCCACCAACGGCCGATGTGTGGGTGAAAGTCCTCCAGCGCCAGCATGGAAGACCGAGTTTTTTTCAGACCACCTCCTCTGGGCCGATGGACGTGGTGGGACGAGGAGAAAGGGTCTGGACTGGGCTGAGACATGACGAGGCTGATGGTACGACGTTCGTCCACAGGCAGGAACATGCATCTTGATCACGCGCGGTGCGGATTAGGTTATGCTATGCAGGGACGGGATTGCGCGTCGAACGGGTGAACTGAGTTGCGGGCACTTGAGCATAACAGGGATAAGCGGGATGATGCACAATTACTGCTCAACCATACATCAGGCGCTGACGAGATCGAGGGATCCTCGTTGATGCTTGCTAAGCTTGTCGAGACTCACAGGCGGCCAAGGGGGGACGGGTTATGAAGTTACGAGCATGATGACAGATCACGTCAATGACTTCGGTTGTCACCCAGAGGCTTAGAAATGACACTATTCGAGATGGAACAACGACATTCTGAGTCACGGTTGAATGATAAAAACACGGGAAACAGACCAGGGCAAGAGTGAAGACCACGAAGATCACTATATAATCACGTCCTGGCAAACGACAACATCAACTGTGAAAGTAACATCAAACGGATTAAAGACTGAGGTGAGCAACCATTACGCGGTGTGAAATATCTGATTCGCTAACTTCACTTTGAGCGTCATGTCCGACCAACCCATTCGTCCAGAGGAAGCGGAGATCCCGGATGAAGCTTTGCTGGAGGCCGACGAGGCGGCTGAAGAGGTGCCCCAAGATGCAGACGTTCAGATGGACTCGGACGCATCAAGCGATGAAGAGGGAGCTCATGAAGAGATTATATTACAAAACGATAGCATTGCGCATTTCGATCAACATACCGATAGTATTTTCTGCATTGCGCAGCACCCGACGCATCCAGAAATCATCATGACAGGCGGGGGTGACGATGTCGGCTACATCTTTGACAGCAGACCTTCCGAAACGCCAGTGCTACCAGCCTCGTATCAGTCGACTCCTGAGGAACCTGGACGCGAAAGCTTGACGGCGCTGGCCCAACTGGAAGGACATACAGACTCGGTCAATGCGGTGACATTCACGTTACCGAATGGCGACTACGCAGTCACAGCTGGCTTGGACGGCCGACTACGCGCGTACCAAGATACCACAAAAGATAAGACCGGCCAAGCGTGGGAGTTTTTGCACGACGTGCAAGACGTCGAGGAGCTCAACTGGCTTACGGCCTGTCCGGATCCTCAAGCTCCCAATACAGTTGCGGTGGGGGCCAATGATGGCTCGGTCTGGATCTATCAGATCGAGGACGGCAGCAGTGGAGATGCGATCAGCATGATCCGAGTGAGCTACCTGCACACCCAGAGCTGCACGGCGGGCGCTTGGTCTGCGGACGGAAAGCTACTGGCGACGGTCTCGGAGGACAGCAGTTTTCATGTGATCGACCTGGGTCCGTCAGAAAAGCCGGCATTGGTTAGCCTGACCGCGCAAGATCGCCGCTTCGAGATCGAAGGGGGTCTGTATAGCGTTGCGATTTCGCCTTCAGGACCTTACGCTGCGGTCGGCGGGGCAGGCGGACAGATCCGGGTCATCAACTTGCCCAAGCCAGGCGCGGACTCCGGTTCTCGCGCAGGCCAAATCGTGGCGTCGATTCAGTCCCAGACGGAGAGCATCGAGACGCTCGCCTTCACCCCGGCATCGGCTCGCATTCCTCTGCTGGCGGCCGGCTCCGTGGACGGCTCCATCACGCTATTCGACCAAGCCCATCAATTCGCGCAGCGTCGTCACATTCAAGAGGCGCATGGAGGACACGCCGTGGTCAAGGTCGAGTTCGTCAACAATTCCCGGCAAGCCGGGCCGAGTACGCTCCTTACGAGCGCGGGCATGGACGGCGTCGTCCGGCGGTGGACCACGCAGGGGATGCAATCGTCCACCACGGCCGGACAAGGCATGACGCGTGAATGGAAAGGGCATCGAGGCGAAGGGGACGGTGGAGGAGTGCTTGATTTTGTGCAAGATCCGCGCGGAGAGAGGATCGTTACCGCTGGAGACGAGTACGTTCCTTTTCTCCTTGCGTTCTACCCTGAACCCCATTTCAGAGACATGCTCTGAATTGGATCGCTGAGCTTGACTAACGTCACCAACAGTGGGGTATCGCTCGTCTTTGACGCCTTGGTTGTCCATTGAGCTCTGCCGGTAGATACATATCGAAGATCTGGACACTCGACATGATGATATGGGTCCGGGATAATACGACGTCATGCTTCTCTGCCATTGTTCACCCATTTTGGTTATGTGTCTGAAAGACTGCATTCTCTACATGATACGTTTGCATTCACTCGCCAAGAAGAGTTCGTCTTCTTGGTCTTTTCAGTTTCGCATCTCTCATGCCGTTCATGATGGCCAATTGACCAGCGACGAGAGTCTTGGCACGGCTCGGTCCAAACCCGATTGGACAACATCTGGATTCAAGCTACGACTAAGGCTGTGCGCTGCCCCACGCGTTCATCCTTCCGAGACGTCTTCAGCTGATGAAGATGGAAAGGTTATAGAGTCGACACATGCCATGGGTAGGAAGTCATATCATCTCTAGGCATCATCAGGTAAGTTCAATGTGGATGAAGGTTATTGATTCGATCTATAGGAAACACACCAATGAGATAAGCAGACACAATGAATCTAAAACCCTAACAACAACCCTCAAACAACCATACTACAACATGCAGTTCTCAATAAATAGTTATGATAAGCAGACACAGCGAATCGAACATCTAATAGCAACCCGAGATCAAACTACCAGACAACAAGAACGCCTCCCCATTGACTGCTCATGGCCCCTCTAATCCGACTTTGCGACCTCCCACTCCAAGAATGCCACCTTGATGTCGTCGACGAGGATGCGAGAAAATCTTGGACCTCCAGGACCGACCATACTCCGACCGATGAAAATTCCCCGACGATAATTCCTTGCAGCAAAACACCTTCTCTGACCGCCGCGAGACAATTGGCCGGCATCACGAGCGAGGTCTGGATGAGTTGTTAGCAAGATCGACGTCGAGGAAGGCTGGAGAAGATGGAAGCACGCTAACATCAAGAGTAAGAACAAGGGAGGAGAAGGAGAGGAGGTATTATCCTGCACACCCCCCCTGCTGTTGTGAGAGGTTGTAATACTGGCTGATCGGTTGGTAGTTCTCCACTGGGAAGCGGATGATCTCATAGCGGGCATATTCATCGCGACGGCGGTGGCACCCCACACGAGTACAATGAGTAATGTTAACGACACTGTAAGGCCCGTCGCCGCAATGGCCGCAGTACCACACCGTGTCTTCCGTCACCATCACCACGGCGGTTGGGCCGTTGGCACCCATCGACGAGTTCGGGCTGGACAAGTGGGACATATTGTGAGCGAGGATGGTTAGAACGATGTGCAATGTGCGATATTGTGCGTCGAAGTCTGATGTTTGCCGGAGACAGTCCAGTGCAACTGACAGGAAGATAGATGGCTGGTAAGCCGCTGTCTGTTTGAGTCTGTCTGGGTGGGAAGATGAAGAGAGAAAGCGTCGGACGTCGTGGGATATTATATATCCCTGGACGCATCACAAGAAGTGTCAGGGAATGGTCGATCCAGTGCGACCGAGGCGCACGTTTCTGGACAACAAGAGCAGCGTCACGGAGCTAGGAAGCAGGGCTTGGTTCGCCAGAGGACACACTCAGAACGATTGGAGGCGCTCGGCCACCGGTTATGGCCTCAACGATTCGTTCGAGCTTCACGGGCTTGCCATGGAGGACTAGCCAGAGCATTGTGTCATTGTTCAGTGGCACCAAGAACTTCGCCCCCCCCCCCCCCCCCCCCCCCCCAAGTGCACAAATCAATCAGAACCAGTCAGTTATGAGCATACCCCTGTAAGCTCGTTCTCTCCTTCTCTACGCCCCACGGTGTGCAGCGCGTGATGCCACTGACCGACATCATCTTCGACAGGGCGCGAAGCGCGAAGCACGTATTCTCGTGAGCCCGGGTATTTTTCGGAACTCTATCAATTCCTCCGTCGATGCTAGCATGAGGGAATGCCAGATGGTGGTCCGATACAGGAGGATCTGCTCCGGGAGCAGCAGCAGGTACCAGCCTCGGCCCAATTGAAACTACAGCATATCCCAGAACTCAACAACGAAAAGGAAACATTCCCATTCGGCTGTTGTTGATCGGCAAATATCCGAGCCTTGGATGTCAGGCCTTCAACAGATGGTCACGTTCTGGACATCTCACGGGACTCTGCCATGCTCGACTGGGGGCCCTGGTTGAATGGATCCGAGCCACTGCCGAAGGTGCAATATCTCAGCATAGCGGTCTTGAACATATTGCACTATCAAGGCTATCAGGGGCTCAGCACATGACAGATGGCACCGGGCATTTCTGTCAATTGGGTTTGTCAAAATCAGGAACCAGGTCCAATCAAAGAAGCAAAAGCATGTCCTGGACCAGGATACAAAGCGCCTCAGACACCAATCAGCATCACAGCGATGAACGAATCAAGGGTGAGTGATTACAGCACGGGTACAGCTTTCGATTGAAGAAGTTTGATTGAGTCATTCTAGCAGCGTACATACGGTGGCCAAGCCAGCACCAAAGCATAACTAAGTAAGCCACTCTCATCATCACTATGAACTCCACGACCCTTCGATGCAGGGGTTCAGAAACTGTTGAGTGCCGCAGCCCCACGATAGACGACCAGACAAGAGACTAGGAAAGTGGCCATGTCCGTTTACCCCAGCAAAGGAGTCATGAGGACGCTAGCGCTCCATACGTCAGAGGAAGCGGGGGCCAATGGAGTTGTATTTAACCATTTAACCAGCGGTGCCAAACGCAGTGAGGCTAGGATTTCCGCCAGAACTTAGGCCATTCCGCAGCAAGACCAGCAACGATCTCGGTGGAGAAGTGATCCGCAGACGCTCAACCGACGAAGCCTCCGATTCTAAGCCCGCGTGGTCAGCAGTTCAAGGGAGCCAGGGGCCTCAGTAGTCCAGATTCGCGCCTTGTCTTGTAGCAACTGAACACAAGCCCTGTCCGCGAGCACATCAAGAGATGATAGAAGATAGAGCCTCAAGGCTTAAGCGCGACACTGCCTCACTTCGCCCTGCGGCGCCGGTACTCTCGGCTGTGTCCTATGCGCGCCCTGGCCGGCCTCAGCGGTCACCGGTCGGTCTGGGCTTCCAAATTCGAGCAGCCTTAATCGGAGAGCTTTGCCTTGCTAACCTCACTGCTGCCTGTTGGGTGCCTCATTGCCTTTAGCCTAAACCCTCCAAATCTGAGGGACGTATGGAGATAGGCTGGCCGCTGTCACAGCAAGGCGAACGCGATTTCGAGGCGTGTTCGAGGATCAATAACCATGTCCGCCGTCGAAGAATTCTTTCATCTGATGTCGGTGAAGGGGGCACGAGGGGTCTGACGTTGTCAGGAAGTTCTGCCCGGCGGTGAGCTAGAGCCTCATCATGTCAGGTGACGAATGACAAAATTAAGGTTGTTCGCGAATCAGCCATGGCGGATCCACCGAAAGCTTCGACGATGACAAACACAACGGTAGCGACTCGACAACAAATCGCCCATGTGATTGACGACGCCATGCACGTCAACATTCACTGTTTGAGGCGGTCATTGAGCCTCCTTTAGCCTTGACCAATCTACAGGTGGACGACTCCTCAGATCAGCATCAACCCTCGCGTCCCATTGAGCCAGCCTATGCTTGCGTTGGTGATGTATTGGCTTGCCCGGCTTCACTGTTTCAGCTATGCAGCAGCGGCAGGTGTGCGATGAGCGCGCCGCCAACATCTGGACGGCCCGGGTCATACCGGTGATCCTGATGGGCCTTGCAGGATACGTCACCTGGGTCGTCATTCACCTTTGCGGTAAGAGCTCTTCGAGAGGCTGAATGAGGATCGCATGCTAAAGTATATGACCTTGCAGTGAATCATCTACTTGATCCTCCCGGCACATCTGGATATCAGCCCCGTCATGGAGCAGCTATCGCCATTCTCGTCCTCTACTTTAGTTTACTCCTCCCAATGGCGTTCTGCTATTTCCGACTCCTGCAGACCATCATCACGAATCCAGGCTTTGTGCCTCGCGGTCCTCAATGGTATGAAATCCAGAGAGAGAAAGAACAAGAGAAAACCCGGAATCGTCGCAGTAGAAGACGAACGAGGCGTAGGAAGAGAGAGCGCGATATAGAGAAAGACGCAGGATCTAGTTCAGCTGAACGCTTCGATCCACGCTCTCCTGGTATCCCAAATGGGAATACGAGTTCCGCTACCCCGATATCAACCCGAGGCTCCAAAGATGCTCTTCGGGACTTGAGTGTATTCTTTGAAAGGCCAGTCTACAGCTGCGCCAGTGATGGAAGGCCGGCCTACTGCTCTCACTGCATGCAGTGGAAGCCGGATCGGGCTCATCACTCAAGTCAGGTAGAGCGTTGTGTGCTCAAGATGGACCATTTCTGTCCTTGGTGAGTTCTTTTCAACAGGTGCTGATCGATGGTTATGATTATATTGAGGAGAGCTAATGATAATCAGGGTTGGAGGCATCATCGGGGAGACTTCTTTCAAGTTTTTCATTCAATTTTTAGCCTACGGAGCGCTGTACTGCGCATTTGTCTTGGTGGTGATGGCGATCTACGTAGCGGAAGGGACGAGACAGGTATGTCTGATTTTGCGCCCTCTTCTCTGCCATTTCTCGCACCACTGTCGACATCACCCATCATATTACTTCCCCCTCTGCATCAATTGCTAACGCCACGCTTAGGATAATGAATTAAATACCCATTGGATCATATCGCTCGCTCTGTAAGTCCCCCGTCACCTTGCCGTCCCCTTCAGAAAGCTCTGCTAACGATTTACAGTGCTGGCCTGTTTCTCTTTTTCTCAGCCGGCATGGCCGGCAGCTCAATATCCTTCGCCTTCCAAAACGTGACGACGATTGAGAATCTCAACAAACGCGCCGCAGTCTGGTTTTTCGCCTTTCGCCTTCCGAGTGCCCCCTCCTCTGGGGTCCAACCACCACTAGCATCACCACCTGATACTACTTCGAGCCCAATATCAGCGGCAACAGCTCCGCCTCCACCTCTTCCCGTTTCTCAAAGCACTCAGTCAGGCTCAACTTCCCCACCACCAGTCCTCACGACACCAAACCCACCGACCGACCCACCAGCAGGCCCACCACCCATCACCGTCCTACGTACAGCACCCGGAGAAAACCCCTGGGATCTCGGTGCATTCGAGAACTGGAAATCCGTCATGGGCGAGCGAGTCATCGACTGGTTCTTACCATTCAAAGCTAGTCCCTGTTGTAATCATGCCGGCGGGGAGGCAGCATACGGTCTCGGCCGTGTGGTGCAGAGATTACGTCGAGAAGCTGGACTGGGCTGACTACGTACTCATTACTTCTCGACCGCCCTTCAACATCCACTTTACAACTTCTTCCGATTCTGTTCAATGTACATATCATCAATATCCTGTATCATAACGTATAATACCCAAACTTCTTCAATGCTAGAAATGCACCACGCAACCTTCCCTTAAAGCTTCTCTCCCACAACCTCTTTATTAGAGACCTTACGAACCCGAAACCCAGTTCGAGGGGCATGCACCCTCACCACCTCTCCCCTCTTCGTAGTCTGACACTCAATCACCACCTCCTGTTTATCCAATCCCACTAAGGACCCCGTGTCACGATGCCGAAACCCAGTATCGGTAGGAAACAACTCTACTGTATCCCCCTTCTTTAACTGGACTGGATCATCTTCGTCCACGTGAAGATCGCTATCCGGAAACTCGGCAGAGGTGGTGATTTGATCCAACGCTTCCAAACCCGTGGTGGTGAGCGGTTTCGGGAAAGTGGATTTGGCGTCTGAGAGGACTTGCTGGAAACGGGTGATCCAGCCGTATACATGCGGGAAATGCGCAGCCGAGATGTGCGATTCGGGGAGAGCGGAGCGGAGGTGGACGAGCCACTGGAAGGGCCATATCGCTGGTTTTGATCATCATCATCAGAGATTGTATCCTGAGTTTCATTGCTAGGGAACTTTTGCGTGATTGTCGCAGTGGAGTCATATGGAATTAAAGAGCTCCACGAATGGATGACATGATATTTGATCAAGGGCCAGGATGCATGAGAGCGACAGAATCGAATGTACAGTACGTTTGTCCATATTCTCGTAGAAATAAACGTAACAAGATAAATTGAGTTGATTCATAGATAAATAAATAGAGAGATAGAGAGATGGAAGATAGAAACATACTCTTCAAATCCACCAGTCCCAGGTGCTCCGTCCCTAGGATCCACTCCCGTCCATCCCCCAACAATGTCTTCTCCAAAAACTCAAGGCATCCTCGAATGAACACCACGGCCTCGGGTCTTAGTCTTTCAATATCCTCCGTCTGCCAACTCCTTCCGGAGTATTCTTCGCGATCTTTAATGAATTTGGGATCCTGCGTCAAGATTGTCGGTATGAGGAAGCTAGCTTGAGGAAAGACGCGGGTGACGGTCCATTCTTCCAAGAGCTCTTCTAATGCTTTATTGTCATGTTTCTTACTGTTGTTTTTGTTGTCGCCATCCATGTGGGTTTGACCAAGGGTGAAACCAGGAGGAAAGAGTTCTTCGAGTTTCTGTAACATCAGACGCGTATCGAAATAAATGTCTCGTCCGATAGCGAGGATGGGGATACGTCGATGTTTGAGTCCTAATAGCTCGACATCGGGACGTGGGAGAATGGGTGGTTGTAGACATAGTTTGAAGGGAATGCCCCGGAGAGTGAGATAATATTGAATCCGTTGGACGAAGGGGGAGTAGGTGTAGCCGTAGAGGATGATGTTGTGTTCTTTGGTCATCTTTGATGGATCTTTGAGGTTGTGGCATGGGAATAATAGCATGCCGATGGTCATCAAGATGCTCTGATGTTGTGGTCTGGCATATCTGGGAACAATAGCCTGGCGATGAATGGTGGGGCTAGCTTTAGCTCTATATGTATTTGAGGGATTGTTCCGCCGTTAGAGCTCTACTCCTTCCGTAGTTCGGCGGACGTAATTGAATCGCGTCGGGCGCGTAAAGTGGCGCCTTGAAACGCGTATGATCACGGTATCTCCACCAAGACACACCCCTACTTTTAATGCGAGTCAGCATCTCTGAATTCCCAATGCGGCAAGTTGTGTACCGCATAAGACTGCTGGGAAGACGCAGAATACAAAATAAAGGTGAGTACTCAAAGGGCTCGTCGCTCGAATGACGATACATCAGAAGCTGACTTGTCAGAGTCCTTCGAGGATGTCATCGGACGACGCCAGATAAACGCCCGAGGCAGACTTGAACGCAGGCTTCTTTGTGATATTCACCCATCATGCCCTCTTCTCAACCATTCATTGCCTCCTCGCCCCTCTCATCACCCTCCGGCACCACGCGTCGACGTCGGTCCCGCTTCACGTATCGTCATCTCTCCCAGCTATCCGCTTATTCCCCCACCTGTCCGCTCCGGGTTATCGCGCACATCGACCTCGACGCCTTCTACGCGCAATGCGAGACGGTTCGACTAGGTGTGCCGGAGGACCAACCTCTCGCGGTGCAACAATGGGGCGGACTCATCGCGATCAACTATCCGGCACGAGCATTCGGTCTAACGCGCTTCGCGACGGCCGCTGAAGCCAAGAAAGTATGTCCGCACATCATCACGCAACATGTCGCGACCTGGAAAGAGGGACAAGAGAAATGGGCCTATTCCGAGGACGCGGCGGAGAATATCGCGACACATAAAGTCTCGTTGGACCCGTATCGGATGCAATCCCGCAAGATCCTCGCCTTGATCAAAGACATCCTGCCCGCCTCGCCGCTGCAGCGTGTCGAAAAGGCCAGCATCGACGAAGTATTCTTGGACCTCTCTGCACAAATACACTCCATTCTACTCGAACGGTACCCTGAGCTCAAGGCGCCGGCACCCTACGATGATCCCACGGAGAACCTGCCCCGACCGCCGACGACGGCGCTAGATTGGGACACCGACGCCGTGGTCGATCTCGATGAGACGGAAACCGAAGAGGACGACCCCGACTGGGACGACATCGCGATGCTGATCGGATCGGAGATCGTCCGTTCGGTGCGTGCCGCGATCCGGGAACAACTACGATATACCTGTTCGGCGGGCATCGCGCAGAACAAGATGCTGGCGAAGCTGGGGTCGGCGCATAAGAAACCCAACCAGCAGACCATCGTGCGCAATCGGGCCGTGCAGCAGTTCATGTCCGGCTTCAAATTCACCAAGATCCGCAATCTCGGCGGCAAATTGGGCGACGAGATCGTGTCGACGTTTGGCACCGAGACGGTCAAAGATCTGTTATCGGTGCCTTTGGAGCAGCTGAAACGGAAACTCGGCGACGATCACGGCACTTGGGTGCATCAGATTATTCGCGGAAATGATGCCAGCGAAGTCAATGCCCGTACGCAGATCAAGTCCATGTTGTCAGCCAAGTCGTTTCGACCGACCATCAACACGATCGCGCAGGCCGAGCGATGGTTGAGGATCTTCGTGGCCGATATCTTTTCACGACTCGTCGAAGAGGGCGTGTTGGATAATCGACGACGACCGAAAACCATCAACTTACATCATCGACACGGCGGACAGACGAAAGCGAGACAGGTCGCCATTCCGAGCGGGAGAGCCATCGATGAAGGGAGCTTGTTCGAATTGGCGAAGGGGTTATTGGTACAGATCATCGCCGAGGGTGATGCCTGGCCCTGCGCCAATTTGAGTCTAAGCGTGGCCGGGTTCGAAGATGGGGTGACCGGAAATCGCAAAATTGGGTCGTTTCTCGTCACCGGACAGGAGGCGTTGGCATTGCGAACCTCGTCGACCTCGAGTGGGTCCGAGCATCATTACCAACCAATGGAGCCGCTAAGCAAACGGCGACGGATTGACGACAGTGGCATGGGCACGGGTATCCAGAGGTTCTTCATGAAGAGTCACAGCGTCGAGGAAGCACCCCCGCCGGCAGATGATGGCGATCATCAGCGTGTCGAGCATGGCGTCGATCTGCTCCCCCCTGTTACCACCTCTTCGACTACCGACGAGCCGCAAAAACAGCAGCAGCGCCAACAGCAACCAGGGCAGGGGCAGGAACCGGATGAGTCAAAATCCCTCACTCGCATCATCCACGACTCATCCACAGACGACAACGAGGCTGGCCAATTCTCGTCCGACACGATCACGACCTACCCGTGTCCTCAATGTCGGCAGCTCATCTCGAGGCTCCACCAGGATGAGCACGACGATTGGCATCTCGCCAAGATGTTGCAGCGCCAAGAACGCGACCAGGCGCTTCAACTGGCTGGACATCCCCTTCGAGGTCACCATCACCTCGGCGCATCGTACT
>QQTW01001286.1_pt1 | contig 17374 bp, 16 predicted proteins | sample 1904831 | NCBI WGS metagenome assembly QQTW01 (sample SAMN09435610, study PRJNA476489) | Subsurface metagenome, whole genome shotgun sequencing project. | reverse complement strand
CTCTATCTATTTATTAAAAAGAAAAGTTCTTATATTTTATTTACTATTCTATTAAGCTGGCTTCCTAAATTAATAAAAACTTATATATTAAGCTTAAGAATATATAAACAAAGTTACTAGCTCCTTCACGTCGTCACCGCGCAGGCAAAGAGCAGCTTTAAAGCGCTCTAAATACATCTTTATCTTCTTCGCCGTACGCAAATCTCTATAACTACCTTCCTTCTAATACGCGCGATCATAGTGGTAATAAGGAAGTTAATTAACCTCTTTTATCACTACTACTACTATTATCATCACCACCTCCACCACCATCTCTATCCGAATCAAATAACGACTTTACGATTACGTAGAGTAAGCGTAGCGCTAAGATATATTATAAATAAGAGAGAACTCGCCGGTAGATTTAGGATTATAAATAATATAACTAGATAAAGCTCTAGGTAATCTACTAGAACGTTAAGGCTAACTATAAAGAATCTATTAAGCATTTTAAATACGAAGCACTCTAGAAGCTCCTAGTAGAAATAAAATAGAAGCTATTCCTAGCGTAGCACTAGGCAAATAAAGTAGAATATAAACTGAAATAGCTATATTTATGCTACGTACGGCATTTCTATAGTACTATACACCTTTTTTTTATAGTGCTACACATTAGGGCCGGGGTAGCTGACGTGCCGGCAGATTTTTATTCTAGTGATTTTTGATGGGATTTTACGGCCTGTGCGCTCGGGTAGTAAATCGTCTCTGATTAGCACAAATTCTCAAGTTGTAGGAATATATTGATATATAGAAGATGTTAGGAGATTACGTAAAAGAAAAGGGTAAAAATATAATAATAGGCGTGAATGAGCGATAGTATTAATAGAAGGGATTAGTAGTAGAAGAAGGGAAGAGGAGGATATTTAGCGATTATAAGAGGGAAGAAGAGCTCTTTTAGACTCTTTAAGTTTAATCGGTTCGTAAATAGCCATAGTTTTACCCGCTAGTAGTTCCGACCCTATTAGTCTATATTAGTCACGCGGCGTAGTAATAGGAAAGGAACAGCTAGTACTCTATTCAAGTTATAGATAGTTATTAATAGTAGTATAAAGGAAAAGGGCGGTAGGGTAGAGAGGAAGTTATAGAGGTTATTAGTTCCAACTAAAAGCTAAATCAGCGGTATCTATACCTCAAAGAAGACTAGCGTATAGTTTATAGTAAGGGCGGGATATAGTAACTTATCGTCTTCGCTCCTGGGGATTAACTTACTATGGTCTGAGGAGATGGACCCCGCTCGTGCCTTAGGCCGTATTTTACTTGCTGATAACGGCCAATATCAGCAATCGATTGCCCGGTGATTGGCCAAGAATTCTCAAAATCTCCGCCATAAACGGGCTGAACCTTCTCCAAGGCTGACAGCCGTTGTTAGCCTCCACGGGGGCAAATATTATTACAACTATCGGGTGGGTTAAGATAAGGCGTCGAATTTCAGTCCCGTACGTAAAATCAAGACAGGAGGTCCACGACCCTCCAACCAATTCCCAAGCGCGACCCCAATTAGCATTATGGCCATTGGCCAGCATATCAAACTCATTCCCGATGAGTAGGAGAAGCAAAAGTTGCCGAATGCGCATCAGAATCCGTACGAAACAGCCCAACTCCCAGAAAGCCTTTCAATACATTGAAACCTCATTTCAGCTTAACTCGTTCATGCCAGAAATTTATGTTGAATATCATAATAAGGGTATATCGTCAGAAAGTCTGAGATCGTCAACATGTCTTCAGTGGTATACGTTGCGCGAAAATCCCATGACAAATCGAGTATTAAAAATTGGAACCCATGCCCAATAAAAACCAAAGAACTCGAAAAACACTTTTCGGCAGACTTCACATCTCATCCGCAAACGGGCACACCCCGCGCCGGCGCGAAGAAATCGTAGCCGGGCGGCGCGCCCCTGGCACCGGCAGCCACCTCGGCGCTGCCACCGATAAACTCGGCCGCCGGCGGCGCCACACTACGAGGCTGGAACACCGCATCCGCCTCGGACGCCGCCTCCTGCGAGACGCCCGCCGCCGCGCCCGCACCCGACCCCGCATTCCCGGCCCTGCCGAGCGCGGAGATCTGGACGGGGACGCGGAGCGAGAGGGAGGGCGCGGTGATGCCGGCGCCGTGCAGGCTGAGGTTGAAGTCGAGCGCGTAGAGGCGCGAGACGAGGCAGGAGTGGAAGGTGGGGACGAAGTTCTTGTTGGCGGGCAGGGTGATGGGGACGAGGAGCGTTGTGGTGTAGAAGGGCCGGCCGGGGTGGTAGGCGGCGGAGGGCTCGGGGACGGGGGCCAGCGAGGCCTCGGAGCCGCGGCGGGTGGAGTCGGTGACGGTCGAGGCGTAGGAGGTGCGCGAGCCCGGGTCGTGGCGCTCCCATTGCGCGGAGGCGACGCAGCGCGAGGAGAGCTGGGCCATGTGGGAGTGGTGGCCTTGGCTCATGTCGATCAGGGTTGAGGCTCGGGTTGGTAGGGAGGATCGGGGCATGGAAGCAAAGTAGGTGGAGATCTTGATCCTGCTGGAGAGATTGCCGAGCACTGGCGGCTCGATGGTGTCGTTTGCCGGGTCGAACCGCACTCGGACCGTCGCCATGGTCGTGACTGGGGTGGCAGCGGGAGATGCCGATGTCGTAGGCTCCAATTCCGGTGGGTTGAGCCTTAGGCTCTTGGGCTGCACCGCCTCGAGAACGATGTGACCGAGCTTTCCCTTGAAGAGGCCTTTGCGGATGGTCTTCTCCTTGCGCAGGCAGTACTCGTCATGCTGCTCGACGCTCAACGGGGGCTGCTCTTCGAAAGCAGGCTTGATCTGGACCTTGCGGGACTTGTCCGCCAGCACCGTCTCCACGCCGTTGCTGTCCTTGGACCGCGTGAGCCTGACCTGGATCGCATAGGTGATCTTGGACATCTCCGGCGCCATGTCGTCGAGCAGGACGCCGCCAGACCCGGAAAGCTCCGCGTCGCCCAAGCTCGGGGGCAGCTGCAGGTGCGCGCTCTGAATGTGACGGTTTGCCGTCTTGTGGGCGCACGAGCCCGGCAGCAGCTGGTTCGGGACAACAAAGGTGAAGGGGAAGGTGTAGGTCTTGCCGGCCTCTGCGATCCGGGGCTGGGGCAGAGATTCCTCGTCGATCGGCTGGACCATCTTCAGGAAGCGATGCTTGGCCTCGCTCCGTCCGGGAAGAGCGGGTGCAGTCGTCATCTTGTCGACATATGTCTTGGTGATGCCTAGGGCATGTGAGCGAACGGAGACATTGATCTATGTACTTGTTATCGAGCACTAACCTACGAAAGCGATCTCGACATCATCGAATCTTGTGTCTGACGCAGCTCGGATGGAGACAGTGCCCTGAAGCTTGTCCATTGTGGTGAAGGTATGGATGTAGGAATCATTGCTGCCCTCCGCGCCGGCAAAAGAGATGTGGATGGATGGGCGTGCGATCAGCGCAAGGTTGCGGATCTGGTAGCCCAGCGTGTTGCGCGAGAGGTAAGAAGCGCCGGACATTGCTGATGACGAATGGAGAAATGTGGAAGACGACAAAGATGTACGGAGTAGGATAACAGGATGATGAAAATCAAGGCGACCTTGATGGGCCTGGAGAAAGAGAAGCTGTGAGGCTATGCGGGGAAGAGAGATATCAATGCCCTCGGCCAGTCACACGACGATGTCTAACAGCCAAGACTCTTCTATCTTCTTTCTTCTTCTTGTCGTACTTGTGCCTCTCAAGATGCAGTAAAGCGACGGGTCCCTGGCTCTTTTATACAAGTTTGAAGATGAGCGTAGATGCAAGCAGGCCGCCATCCCACAGGGCGTGAGAATTGACATGTCAGGCTGGAGCAGCGCCATCGTTGCTTGAGTCATCGCTCGTTCTCTTTTCAGACCACCCTCATGCAGGAATGCGCGCCGTCACAAAGGGAATCACACGTTTCCAGCAAGCGGGCGGGCTGATCGGGCGGGAAGTGGAGGCGGCGCTAGACGGAAAGCGGCAGCCCCAAGCGCACGGGGCAGCCTTGCTTAACTAAGCGACACCCTTGACTGTTGAAAGAAAGCATGTGGATCCACGGACGCGCCCTGCTGGAGACACGCCGCAGCCAACAGACTGACAACCATCATGTTGATCGTAGGGCGCAACGTCTTGTTGATGTGTGTCTATGTTCGTCTGCATGCACTGCTGCTGGGAGGCGCCGTCCTTCTGACTCGATCTCGTCCCTATAAGGCTGCTCCATGACACTGCCTTTTCGTCCCTGGCTCTTGCTCGTGCACCTCCGGCAAACTTAGCCTTTGGCGGTTGTCCGGGTCTGTCCAACGGCAATTGACTGCATGCCGTGCCTGTCGATGAGATCCATGCAAAGAACACCAAAGGAAAGAGGATAGAAAATTTTAGACGCGTCTGCATTAGCGCAGTACGATGGTGTCACGATGCCCACGAAAAGTTTTCCCATCCAAGATGCAGTCCGATGTCGCAAACATGACGCTCGGCTTCTTCTTTTGTGACACTTTTGGCCGTTACCGGACACTGGTTTGGCATCCGTCGGCACAGTCAGAGCGATACACTATGCAACCCGGGTAATGGAATTGATCAGTATGCTATCAGCACTGTTTGAGTTATTAATTCACGACGCGACAATGTAGGCGTACCTGGATAGTAACATGGCTGATGGAAGGCTGAAAAGCAACTTCGCCAACGACATCTTCAGCCGTGCGTGGTAGTATCTTACCTGCGGTTGTTTGCATTGCAAGGGTGTCGAGATTGGTAATCCAAGAGTTCACATCAGCGTCCTCACATCGAGACCGCTCAGCTCGCCGACCGAAACTCGAACTTTATACGGTAGATACAAGCAATGTCATATCTCTCGTGGAGATGACATTGCCGTGCTAGATTGGCACATACTCCACTTCCGTAACCGTGGTGCGTGGAACGCGTACTGTTACCTCCACGCTGCGGAGGTTGAAAGATCCAAACAAACACCGCGGTATAGCCCCAGGGCTGCTTTTCAATGCGCCCTTTTGCCCGCATACCCTGACCCAAAAACGCTGACAGTAACGCTGCGCCTCCCAAAGGCGCTCCATCATGCTACTGAATCACTGCAAACAGGCAGATACTAAACGACGCAATTGCCGCGACTCAACGACAAGTATCGACATGTCAAAGAAATCGACGACGAGACCATGACCTCCGGATCCATATCGACAAAACGAGATGAGCCGGCATCGAGACCAGCTGTAGAAACGGAACCGCCGAACCAGTCGATCGCATTAGCAACATCCACAAAGACCTAGAGTATCACATAGTTTAGATTAGCGAAGAGAGGGGTGATCGTAATCAAGCGTCATCGAGGTGGTGACGACGGAGGAGATGTCGTTGATTGCGCATCCGGCATGACAGCAGCGCCGGTTTTCGGACTTTCAGCTTGTGTGGTGGCCTTGGTCACTTTAGTAGCTACGTCCGAGGATTTCGCAGGAGCATCGTCCTCCTCGACTTCGGGAATGGGAGGACAGTACGTCGCGAGGACCTGTTTCAGGGCCGGCCGCTTGATCGGCTTCGAGAGAAAGAAGTTCATGCCAGACTCATAGCATTCCTACAGACACGGTCAGACACCTGGGCAAGGAACCAGATCGATAAACACCATTTCGCTACACACCTTGACATTGCTTTCCTCGGAGAAAGCTGTAAGCGCGACGATGGGAGCGGTATAGCCTATTTCGCGAATGGCTCTTGTTGATTGCAAGCCGTCGAGATTGGGCATCTGCAGCGTGTTAGCACTTGATGAGAATGTTTCATGACGGAATACATGCCTGAACGTCCATGAAGATGAGATGATAAGGCATGTTGCCTTCCATGCTCTGCTTCACCATGTCCAGAGCTTCTTGGCCATCTGCGGTGCTGTCAGCCGCCGAAAAGGGTTCGCTCGAGCCTGCCAACACTTACCCTTTGCGAGGGTGACATCGAAAGAATGATTCTCCAGCTTCAAGAGTCGCAATACGACCTCCTGATTGATGAAATTGTCGTCCGCTATCAAAACCTTGACCCTGTCCCGCCGTTTTGTCGCTTCGGCACCCGCAAGTCCGTTCGTGGCAATCGAAGAAATTGGAGTCTGCGGCGGCGGATCGGACGTGAAGAACGGTTGACTCAGTCCGACCAGTCGCGGCTGGGAGCTGAGCTCACCAGAATTCGGGGTAGCCCTTCCGCTGTGACTCGATTGAAGAGCGAGGCTCGACAATGGGTCTCTTCTGGAGGTGTGCCGCGCCTCGTCCAGATCCAAGCTGTTCTTACGCGAATCCCCAGGTAGCGAGCCAGCCGTGCTGTCGCCGCGCGAAGATATGTACCTCAGCGGAATGCGCATCGTGAACGTGCTGCCGGTCCCAATCTCGCTCTTCAGGCCGATGGTGCCTCGCATGAGCTTTGCTAATTGCGAGCAGATCGACAGACCCAATCCGGTGCCGCCGTACTTCCGAGCCAGACCGAGGTCGCCCTGGATGAAAGGCTCGAAAATGCGTTCCTGCGAGTGCTCAGGTATACCTGGCCCGGTGTCCTCGACCTGGAACTCAAACATGATCATCCGTCCTGGAGGCGGAGAAGCTGTTCGTTCATCGATCAACACGTGAGCGTACGGAGACTTTTCTGGTTTGCTGGTTGGAGGTGGTGATTCCGCAGCCTTTGAAGACGGCTCAGACGAATCCGAGCCCGAATGGGCCCTCGGGGCAGCCCTGGAGCGGTTGGCGCCACGTAACCTGGAACTTCTGGACTGCGACGAGGTGTTTCGACTTTGCGGCTTCACCTCTGCATCCTCGCCGGTGCATCTCACGGCAACGGCGATCTTGCCGCCTGGCGGAGTGAATTTCAGACTGTTGGAGACCAGATTGATGAGGACCTGTAGGATCCTATGCTGGTCGCCCCACAGCACCATATCCTTGACGCGGCCCATCTGCGATCGGCCGCTCCACTTTGCCTCGGATACAGCATCCTCCAAAGGCTGATTGGACGAGTCTACAGGGCTTTCGAGAGATATTGTAAAGTCTATCCTGCTGTCGCTTGCCTGTTTTTCGAATATCGCTACAAGCTGGCTGCTTATGTCGGCCATCCGGAATTCTTTCTCGTTCAGAGTGAGCTGGTGACCTATCTCGTTTTTGCTGCATTTTGATCAGCATCTGCGTGGGCAATACTGTTGGAGATTTGCACACCTGAATGTCAAAAGATCCGTGAGAAGGTTAAGGAGCAAATCGCCGCTCTTGTATATGATGCCCAGTGAGCGCTTGATTCTTGCCGGATCATCCTCCTGCATGCAAACCGTGCACATTCCTGTCTCGTGTATGCACTGTTAGGTGCCAATGACAAGCAGCTGTTCGGGAAAGCACTGACCGAGAATTCCATTCAAAGGTGTTTTCAGCTCATGGGATATGTTGGCGATGAAGCGGGTTTTGCTCTCGTTGGCAGTCTCGGCGTTCTTCTTGCTGAGTTCCAGCTCTGCCGTCCGTTGCTGCACCCTCTCCTCCAGCTTAAAGTACTGCAAGCTAAGCTCGTCAGACATCTCGTTGAACGTCTGTGTAAGATCCGAAAGCTCGTCGCGTATAAAGTGCTTCCTATCCTTGACCTTCCCAGGTATACGAAACTCGTGTCTGCTCTCGGGATCCTCCAAGTCTTTTTTGCTAGAGCGGTTTCGGTGAGGCCATGGGAACCAAGACCCGAAGACCGATTTCTTCTTTCTTGAGTCTGCCGTACCACTTCGAATGCTGCGTGACTTCTCATGACCGCCGGCGCAATCAGGTAAAGAGATACTGCTGTGGGGAGTGTTTCCTGGGCGTGTCAAAGACTGCTCTGTGGCGTCTCGAAGTCGTTGTATCGGACGGGTAGAGAAATGGGCGACTGGGAAAGCGAAGAAGATCATTGCGCTAAAAGGATTAGCCGGTTGTCGCGCTCGAGAAAGTGCGATTCATAGCGATGAGACTGTGACAACGCAGATACCTCATGCATCTACATATATGCAATCAGTCCTTAGGAACAACGTCACTCACCCAAGCGTACCAAACACGCAAGCGAGTAGGATGACCCGTAAACGCTGTATTGGAGACCAAGCCTCGCTGTGCGCCTGTTCCAAAATTAATATCCAGTCACAGTACTCGCTCTGGAGCACCGCGTAGCCGACAGCAACTCTCACGCCTTCCTCGTTGTTCGTGGAGAACATGCTGCCCGCATTATTTATGGGACCATTTCTCTCCGTCAAAGCCTTTTTCACGGCCGGAAACGTTGCGTAGTCAAAAGGGGGATTCGCCACTCCGAATCGATGGTTCTTGCGCCTGATGCGGTCCGTCTCATTACTGGTCAGTGGAAATATAAAATTGACGTCCATCCTCGCGGGTGGATTGTCGTTGTTGGAGTCATAGAGCACGCCGGGAGGAAAGTGGTTGGTCTTAGTGGTCGGACCTAGCAGGAGCGCGACTCCTGTCTCGTCAAGTCCCTCCGGGGACTCAAGCACGCGGTATGCCCGTTGCGCATCCATTACCACGGTCAGCCAGCCCAGTATATCTGCAGCGAGGGTGTTGTTGACGACGGGGACGGTGATGGACAGAAGGGCGGTTGTTTCGTTGAGCTGAAGTGGCCCTAGGAGCAATGTCGAGGACTCGTCAAGCTCCTGGCCTTCGAAGCTGGCGATTGATTGGCCAGCAGTTGAATCAGACCCTCTCGACACGTATGTAAGATTGGGATACAGGCTTGGTGGATAACCCATATCCGCATCTCCCAGATAAACTTGAGACCCGTCGGCCCTCGCGTACGGCAGTGCGATGGTCCGGGTCGAACCGACAGCCGTTGCTTCGATGAGCGATTCCGACCCTCGCGGACCGTCTGCGTCCTTGGCTTTGATCACGGCCTGGAGCCGAAGTGCCGTTTCCCGGTTGCCGTCCAGCGCCGTCTCAAGATCATTCCCGGCGCGTGACCACGACCCTTCATCGCTGGTGCCTTCATTGTACGATCGTAGTGCGTTCTGTATGAGTATCCGGGTCGCAACGAACTTGACGCTTGCCTGCATCAAGGACAGGTCCGAACTGAGGTGCGCAGCCTTCAGCGATGCTGTGAGGGCCAACCGTGAGGCCCTTGGTGCGGTATCAGAGAGATCGATCATACGTCAAGTTACCCAGGGAGCTTACCTGACGTCGATAACAAAGTTGCAGAACGTCACCTCCAAGCGATTCAAGTTAGCTCTTGTAGCACATCCCTTGGAGATGTCACTCACCCATATCGCAATGGAAACGACGGCAAGGCCGACCAAGGAAGAAAATAATATCAAAGCACCCAATTGCTCCCGTATCGGTATACGCATGACCCTCACGGGCACCAATGCCCTTGATGAAGTCTTGGTTGCCGATTGAGGTCAAAATCGTTTGCTGCATGCCCTAAAAGAATGACTGCCAGGGGTATCCACGACGCATGGAAGTCCTACAAGCTCGCAACAGGTGCCGCTGCGCACGCCACGAGACCATCCCTCCGAACCGCGGCCGGCCCAGGATGTATTACTCACGGCCTTCAGCGTGGTAGAGCGCGACGACGAACACTCCTCAATCACATGGATCGCATCGTCGTAGCAAGTCGGCGGTTGAATGAGGGTCTATGTACTTGACTCGCAGATCGCTCGCCGTCCGAGGTTGAGGTTGAGCACGAGGCGGTTGCCAAGAGCTTCCGGCCCGCCTCGGCTAATGAAATGTTCGGCCTCCAATTGAATATGCGTCTCCGTTGATCATCACGCCAGACGTTTACCGCTGCTGGATTCCGCTGAGATGGTTGTTACGCATGCTAGACTCGAGTGGCCATCTTCAAAGTGAAGAGTCTTCATACTGTGACCAACGACCTTGCTGAGACCGTTGCCGTGCAAAATGTTGTCCACGCCGTCGCAACGCAGAGCAGTCCTTTGTCTTCGATCAAACTCAGCACTGCGACATCCTCGATACGCTGGATTCTCTCCGGAGACGCATCCGAAAAGGCAACTTTAAGCCACAATCGTATCTCCAGTCTTCAGACCCATCGATCAATGTCCAGCTTCAAGACCTGAGCGCCATTCCCGATCCTGTTGTCGCGTTTTCTTGAGTAACGCTTCCTGCCAGAAGCCCGACCATATTTGACGATAGTCCATCACTCGTTCCTTCGTAGTAAGTTGCTGGACACACTCGGCAATCGGTCGAGACGAGGCTTATCGAGGAGATCAGATGCTGCACGTATTCAGAGGTTGAAGGATATCAGTTGCTGTCGTAGGTTTATTTCATCCATGCATCTTTAGGGTCCCATTTCGTCCCCAGAAACCTCCTATAATATTGACATCAGATTTCTTTTGGCTTGGAGTGAAAGTCACAACACCCGCACAATCCCCTAATAGTGTAATGGCATGAGACGTTCGAGAACAGGACAGGTGGGTGGGACGTCTCGTGTACCATCTAGATACAACGTGCATCTGTACCTGGAACATTGGTGGAACATGATTGTAGGCTGATTTTTCATCAAATACCGCGGTAGGATCGTAGATTTCCACCATTCCTTGATCGCTTCCATGAAGTTGTTATCGCACTTCCAGGTTTTCGTCACAAATCTTATAAGTGAGCTTGTCGAACATCTTTCCAATCCTCATTCGAGCGGAGGTGCTGAGTGTCCGTTCATGCAATGTCATTATATCTCATCTAGCATATGCTTTTCATCGTGACTGATAAACGTTGAGGCACTCTAGATGGGCACAGGCTATTGGACATGACTCTGTTTGAACACAAGTGGCTACGTGGGTGAGGCATAGGTAGTCCTGCAGCCCATGCAACCAAGTATGGCGTCCAAGAAGGTCACGGTTGATCATTCCAACGCAAAGGGATCTGAAACAAAATGTGCCCATCGCGCGCTGCTGCAAGCGGCCGATGAGCGGAAGAAAAAATGGCAATGGATTGCTAGTATACGGCAGTTGCTCGATGTCCGGCGACTAGCAGCTAGACTAGACTCGGGAGGTTACTCTGTCGCCGCACGGGTGGAGACGCGCAGTTTTCTACATTACAGCATAGTCGACAGATACAAAAGGCTTCAAACAGACTGGATAAGGCCAACTCGAGATCATTGTTGTTCTAGCGCTTCCTTCAGCAACGAGACCTCTCACACCTTCAAGAGCTCCCCGAGCCAATACTCGATATCTGACCAGCGAGCGCGACGTCATGGGTGTAGCGGTGTCGGGTTACGCTCACGGCCGATTGAAAGCCCTGCATATATGCGGCGCGTCTTTGCATATAGGACGCAACAAGGCTAGAAAACCAAGGTCTGAAACTTGCGCAACTCTCGAAGGTTTGGTGTCCTTTCCGTGAACCCAGCCCGGTCTCTCGGCAAGTCAGAGAGGTAGTCTCGACGCGTCCAAGGCTAGACTTCAATAGCTCAGAAAGCAAGACTCAGGTCAGCAGAAATGGTCAAGCGCAGTGAACAGTACCCAAAGCGTCAGCAGTCGCGCTTTACACATTGTTTCAGACTCGAAAGAGCGAGACAGCCGGCGGAGGCGCGTCCGAAGGAAACAATCTGGGGAAACGAAACACGATAACCGCGCCGATCTCCCGCGAAAGGGCGCGATCGGGGACTAGCGCCCGCCGCCTCCGCGACTCGGAGCGCGACTCGACGCCTGAAGACGCGGCTGTCGCAGGCGTGAGAGCCCCGAGTGGCTGGGCCCGCCCTCCGCCGAGACTCTTCAAGATGCATCATGCGCGGGCCCAACCCCTCCCGCCATTGGCCTGCAGCGCCCGTCGCGATGCCGGCCTCCCTGTTGCCCCCCGAACTGCTTACCGCCACTTGCGATCGCGCGACTCGATTGGCCGGCTGTTTGCCGGCCCTGAAACGGGTGCATGCGGGGCGGGGTCGAAGGGCGGAATCGGCCATTGAACACGTCCGAAAGGGTCTGCATATAACCTCACGAGCGCGCAATAGTCGTGATTTTTGGTGTTTTCGTCTCCTTTGCTCTGTTGTTGCTGCTGCTGCTGAGAAGTGCCGAGTGCGCTGCTTCCCTTCCGCTCTCCCATCTTCCCTTCTCTCCACCGGATTTTGCTGTTTTGACTCACCCTCGCAGCTCACGTGTGGCTTGTTGTGCCCGTCGCGCCGCAATCATGGTAAATACTCTGCCCGGGGCCGTCGGGATGCCTGATCCCCCTTCTCAGGCGTCTTTCCCTCCTTTACCTCTTCTCACCCACTTTCATCATCATTTCTATCATTCTCGCTCTCTCTTCCCTGCCGATTCGGTGCGATCGCGATCTGTTTCTCTTCCAAGATCGTCGTCGTCATCGTCATCGCAGTCTTTCGTCTTCTTTGTGGATCAAATCGTTGATTGATGAGATAATACCGTTATCGCAATGTCTGGCTCTGGGCGTCCGTCTTTGAGCCGCGAGGGCTCGGGCCTGAGCCAGAGCAGTCATAGTAGCAAGAGCAGTCAATCCAGCGCCCACAGCTACAGCAGCAAGAACAGCCAGACCAGCTATGGCAGCTTCAGCAGTCAGAGCAGTCAATCCAGCCAGCCGAAGCTACTCTTTGGTGAGATTGCAAGCTCCGAAGGCCAACGTAAGCTCTTTCCATCACATCCTTGCTGTCGCTTCATCTAGATACGGCATTGTATCAGAATAGAAAGAGCAACAATACCGATATTGCGAACTCTCGGGCACCATTATATTCCATGTATTAATTCTCTCGCAGTACCCCACACAACCACGGCAGTGTGCAATCTCGTCCTCACAGACAGCTCCAGATTCCTCAGGTTCTGGCTGGCGGACGAGTGCCGCGATGGGGTTCTCTCTCTGCTTCCGAAAGAGGATCTTCCCAACGTCCGACTTGTGTGCCATCACTTTGCCCAGAAGGCTGCGCCTTACCTCTTCAACCATCTCGTCGTCACCTTCAAGGCGAGCACCTTCACCCGGCCGGCGCGCATGGCCGCTCTGGAGCGAGTCGGTCATCACGTGCAGTCACTTACCTTCAACATGCCGCACACGCCCGAGACCTTCCTTCCGCCTCTGGTCGATCCCTTCACCGGCGAGGAACGAGTGTTTCATTACGTCCCCCAGACCAGCGCGCCCGGCACCCTGCTCGCCAGAGTGAAGCTGCCCAAGTATGGCTCCTGGGAGATGACGGACCTGCTCATCAAGCAGTATCCGCCTCTCTTCCACGCCGCGACCAACGTCCCGGCCTTCATCCGCGCCTTTTGCGCGCTGACCGCAGTCAAAGAGCTCGCCATCAGCTGCCCCGGTCAGGATCCGGCGCAGCGCTACCGACGCAGCACGGTCGACTATGCTCTGATCTCGTTGCGAATCGCCGTCGAGCGCGCTCCGCTCGTCAATCTCGAGACGCTCTCCCTCCTTCCCATCCACCCCGCAGGCCCTTTCTATCTCCAGCCGCTCAAGACCTACGGCGCCCTCCCCAACGCGGCCAAGCGGTGGTCGCAGATCCGCACGCTCGTCATGGAAATGGAAGCCTTCCCATCCACCGCCCTGTACGCAGCGGACCATCTCAAACTCCTCCACACCTACCTGGGCTCCTTCACATCAAACCTGACAGCCCTGTCCTTCCGCTGGACGCGCAAATCCGGTCCCTGCCCGCTCACCCTGGACATGAACTCGGCGCTGACCGAGCCGCAATCGTCGCGACCCTCGACCGCCTCCCGTCCGACTCCCTTCTCGTCCGCCGCGTCGCCCACGTACGCGTCGCAGATGTCTCCCGTCGCCGACAAGCCCGTGCAACCTCTCGTATTCCCTGCGCTCCGCCGCCTCATCCTCACGCACGCCAGCGTCGAAGCCTCGCAGATCCAGGCCCTGTTCGCTCGCGTCGCGCGGGGGCTGCGCGCCGCTGACTTTGACGAGGTCACGTTGTGCAAGGGGTCCTGGGACGAGGCGTTCCAGGGCCTGAGAGCGAAAGCCGCCAATACGAAACTTCGGAAACGGACTCGATCAAATGAGGACTCGGCGAGACCGCGTGAGGTTGGCCAGACTTCTTACTCCATGCCCCAGGCCCATGAGCAGCGAGAAGAGCTCCCACAACTCCCAGCCACACACTACAGCCCGGCGATCGCACAATCCGAGGCAGGCACGGAAACAGAAGCCATGGACGTGCCACTAATGCTCAGCCCGATCGACATCCCGTCCCCACCAGCCACAAACCCAGGGCGATACCCACGACCGATGCCTCCGCAACTACGTATCGCCATCGACGACGGGATCCACAACCCGAAGACAAATCCATACAACCACCCGATGCCGCATCCGCACAACCTGCCCTCCCCATCAACCCTCTCGCCGCCCTCCACAGCCTCCACAACAACACCCCTAACCCGCCCTCCTCGCCGCCCAGACTTCTCCTTATCCGCACCACCAAAGACACCCCTCATCGCCCTCGGCCCCAGCCTGCTCCCTCCACTCCCGCCGCCGTTGCCCCCGACGCCCGCACCGGGCTGTCTGTCCGCCAACCGCTTCTGGTTCGGCAAGTCGCGCGCCGGCGCCGCTGCTGCAACTCCCACTGCCGACGGCTGTCATCGCGCGTTTGTCGGTGTCGCCGGACTCTCGCCGGCGCGGAAGACTAAGGACCCGCTGTGGAGCGGTTGTGAGGGCCAGAGTCGCAAGTTTTGGAAACATCCTATCTTCTCGTGGCGTTCGTGAGGGGGTTTTGCAGTGGGTGATGGTTGGGAGGGCGAGGAGTTTGCGTTGGCCTGTTGGCCTTGGGCTTGGGAATGGTGGTGTCTGCTGGCCGGATGAGAATCACGGGCGAGCTGGCGGTTTCAGTTGTCTTCTTGGTGTAGGGAAAGCTTTATGACTCGGCATCTCTGGATTGACCGGTGAGTCGCGGGTTTGGGATAACGGATTTGATGTGGGGGGGTTTACTATTCTTCTTGGTTGCATGCTTGCTCTTGCTTGTACATACATCCGCCGCTTCGAACGGTCTGGACGGCGGACATGCGACGACCTTACGTTCTTACGCTCTATGCGATATGATTCACGCAATCAATTGATCGATTTTTTTTTACGGTTCCTGAAGAATGCTCCTTCCGTATTTCACTGCCAGACATTCTCAGCAGCTATTCCCATGATGCATTCCGTCCGAACATGACAAACGACTCTCTCTGACCCAACCCCAACCTCGCTCAACGCCCCTCCTCAGCCAAAACCCCGGTCCAATCCCACTTGCGCCACGCCTTGCGAAACGCCTCGACGCGCTTCCCGTCGGCGCCGCGCGTCCAGCGACCTTGCCGGCGCACAATGTCCGGTCCGACATCTAACATGCCGCCGAGCGTTTCGCGCGCGAAGAGATCGCCGCGCGGCCAGCGCGCCTCGTCCTCGACGATGTGGCCGAGGCCGCCGTCGGGGTGGAACCAGACCTGTGAAGTGGTGAGTTGGGTTGGGTTAGGTTGGGGTTTAGGGAAGGAGGAGTAGGAAGAGGAAAAGGAAATGGAGGAGCATACGTGGAAATAGGGCATCTCCTTTGCAAGAGTCCTGCGGAATGCTGAGCGACCTGTGCGTCAAGACGGCATCGTTAGCATGGAGTCATACGCCAGTAGCACCCCATCCATTGATTTGCCTCAATTCTCGAACCAACAACTCAGACCAGACGGGAAACTCACCCAACCCCTCACGCGCCTTAGCCAGCGTATCAATCACCTTCTTATGCTGCGCCCACTCCTCGGCCGCGCCGAGGATCGCCTCGCGGAAGAAGGCCGGCGCCGTCTCGCCCAGCGCGTACGGCAGCGGTATCGCCGTCATGGCCGCGTGCCGGAAGTTCTGCCGGTGCGCCGCGTTCTCGTAGAAGACGACGGCGCGCCCTTGGGCGTCGTACATGCGCGTCAGGCATTTCATGAAGTTCTGTTTGGGAGGAGAGGTCGGTTTAGTTCGTCTTTGCAGTAGGATGAGATGGGATGGAATGGGAAGATGCTTACACGAATCTCCTCCCACTCGTCGTCGTCGCACTCGAGCAGGTTGCGACGGTGTTGGACGGGGACGATGCATGCGCCGCCGGAGCCGATCTCCGGCTCTGTGGGCAGCGTCAGATAGACGCGTGTGGCGAGGGATACGATGGGTGCGGCCGGCGGCGTGTTGGTGTCTTCGCGGTGGCAGAGTGGACAGCTGTCGAGAATGCGGTTGATCTTCTGGAAGTCGCCAATGGCGGTGTTGCGGAGATTGATCTCGGACTTTTGCACCCGTCTGGCGAGCTTCGCGGCGTTTTCGTCCAGATACTCGAGGTCGTTCTTGCGTTGTGTTAGCGATTAATTCTCGAGACAATGGAGAGGTAAAAGACTTACGGTGAACTTTGAGTCTTTCGCTATCCGCTCCGCGAGCAAGAGTCCCTCTCCTCCTCTCTGGTCCTTTGTCCTTCGTTCCTGTCTGACCATGTCTTCGATGCTCATATCCTCGTTCTCTTCCACAAGACCCCTCTCACGCCCTCGCCGGTTCTCGACAGCTCTGACTTCTCCTTGTCGTCCGCCAGCAAGCATGCGGTTGTCCATTGCGCCCAGCACAACCACCTCGGGCTCTTTGTGATTCGCCGCAGTCGCCAATGCCAGGTTATATTCTGCCTCTAACTGAGCCGCGTTAGGTGCTTTCCGCAACTGCGCCTTCATCAGCTGAGCTTTCAGCTTGTTGAGAGCTGTCTGATCGAGCGGGACCGTCTGCGCAGCTGGAGGTCTTTCCTCCATTCGCTCGCCTTGATGTATCACAGGATTTGTATCACTGCGTTCGTCATTCCTGGGCGGCCTGTGTATGCCTTTCTCAAGCTTTCGCTCCTGGAACAACTCTCCACTGGGTTTTATCTTCCCGACATAGCCATCGCCGAGCGTGCTCCGCCGTCCAAGCTCAATCTCCTCCTCGCGCGCATCGTCAAAAGAGCGCAAGTCCCCGTATCTCTCGATAGCAATCTCGTCGACGGGTCTGCCGGTATCCTGTGCTTGCCGGTATACGCCCTTGAGTTTCGTCATGCGCCATGACGAGCCTGCGTCCCCAAACGTGTAGCTAACCTCATGCTGTGCCGGAAGATTTTCGAGACTCGACTGCTGATTCTCCGTTTCCTCTTCTCCTTTGAGGTCTCGCAGGTGGTGATTGAGCTCGTTCTTGTGGATCTTCAACTCATAGTCCGCCTTCGTCGCGCGACCGGATGTATTTTCGTTAGGATTGGCCCGTCGTGACTGTACATAATCGACATCTAGGCCCGAAGGCGCCTCCATCCACGAGTCACGCTTGAGATTCGTGTTGCTCGGGCGTTCGAGCCGGTCATCCAGGACCTCTTCGCCAGGAGGCGCCTCCATAGCTTCCTTCTCGACCCACTCGTCTTCCTCATCGTCTTCGGGACCGTCAGGAGCTGAAAGGGGTGGAGACTTCCGATCCCGATGTCGTGGTGTC
>QQTW01001285.1_pt1 | contig 17375 bp, 12 predicted proteins | sample 1904831 | NCBI WGS metagenome assembly QQTW01 (sample SAMN09435610, study PRJNA476489) | Subsurface metagenome, whole genome shotgun sequencing project. | reverse complement strand
ACGAACGACCTGTGATAGATTTGTTGTTTCTTTCTCTATCAACATGTTTGGGCAAGTTAACAGTCCACGATGATTCAAAGAAAATTGTTTGGGACGTTACTCCCCGTCATCATACAAGTGAGAGAACACTAACGTTTTCTGAACTTGATGGAGAAGCACCTTTACATACCGATTCTGCCTTTCGCAAACAACCTGAAGAGTATTTTGGTCTACTCGTAGTCAACGCAGCTAAGATTGGTGGAAATAGTGTTCTCATGCGGGTTGACAAAGTGATTCAATCACTAGAAAGATCAGACTTAGGCTCACGGTGCTTAGCAATACTCCGTTCTGATTTCCCTTTCCGTGTTCCACCTGCTTTTGCTAACGCTGAAAATACCAAAACTATCCTAGCTCCAATTATTGCGGATTCACCAGTAATTCGCTTTCGTCTAGACTCCATTATATCCGGGTTCAAATGTTACTCAGAACTGGCAACTCCTCAGCGCTTGTGGGCACTAAATTACTTTAATAGTTTTATTGAATCATACCGGGATAAGATTGAATTCAAGTTAAATGATGGTGATATCATATTTGTTAACAACTATACTATGTTACATAGTCGGACTGCTTTTCGGGATAGCCATCGCCTGCTTTTGAGAGTAAGGGTAGAGAAAAATGCACTATCTTAACAGCCAAATATGAAAGTGTTATGACCATCCAGACTCCATCTTTGCGGCTTCTTTTCTGGACATTTTTGAAAATCGGCAGCACAGCTTTCGGTGGCCTTATGTCGTTGATCGCCGTTGTCGAGAATGTCTTGGTCAAACAAATGAGGCTGCTCACCCACAAGGATATATTGGATGGTATATCGCTCGCATCTGTTCTACCGGGTCCCATTTCTACCAATGTTGTGGCTTACGCAGGATATCAGTTACGGGGAGGATGGGGAGCTCTGGTAAGTTTGTCTGGAGTGATTTTGCCTTCTTTTGTGCTGATTGTTAGTCTGGCAATTACATATTTTAATGTGGGACAAATCCCGACGGTCAACAAAGTGTTTTTAGGATTTATCCCTGCTGTTACAGCCATTATAGTCAGCACCGCCTGGCAAATGAGTTTAAAAGAAATTAAAGGATGGCGTGAGGCGTCTATCACGCTCATTGCGGCTTTATTGCTGATAAGAGTAGGCGGTGCATACATAACTCTATTAATTATTTTTTGCTCTGGCTTAGTGGGATGGTTGCTATTTGGCTTACAAAATAGCAATGCTAAAAACAATTCTGAAGTAGTTAATAAAAAACAACCTAAACTAACTTTAAAACTGAAAGTCGCTACCGCTCTTTTTCTTTTACTCTGTGCTGTACTAGCTTATATTGCCCCATCGTCAATACTGGAAGAATATATCCTCCTCAAAATATTTATCACATTTGCTGGCATAAGTGTAATGCTGTTTGGTGGCGCTTATGTAGGTATTCCCCTTATTCAAGAGGTAATTGTTCACGATCACTACTGGTTAACTCAGCAGGAATTTACCTATGCAATCGCACTAGGCCAGATTACACCAGGTCCTATTGTCATTAGTGCTGCTTTTATAGGCTACAAGGTAGGTGGTATATTGGGTGCACTGGCCGCAACCATTGGTATCTTTTATCCGCCCTACCTGTTAATGGTAACAACTACTCAAATTCTGGAACGCATTAAAGAGACTACTGGGATACAAGCGATTCTGCGTGGTGTGCGACCAGCAGCAATTGGCTTGATTTTCGCCGCCGCCTGGGTAGTAGGAAGAACGGCGTCGCTACATTGGGTATCTCTATTAATTTTTACTGCTGCGCTATTTGCCTTGGTCCGGTTACGAGTGAATGTTGTGTGGATTATTCCAGTTGCAGGCTTGGTGGGTCTATTTTTGAATTAAGGCGCTCAAGGGCATAAAATCGAAGCCTGTTCCAGAGTTCTGACCTGGCTGTATTTTGACTAAAATTCCTTGCATATTGCGATCGCCTGATTGCAGAAACTGGATTAGTCCCGTCGCACCTCTAACGGAGAAACCTGAACTAGAAAGTGTCTTTTGCAGTTGATCGCGGGTCGGGCCTAACTTTAGACCAGTAGCAATTACTTGGGTTGCATCATAAGCCGTGGCAGTACGCCAATTCCCAGTTCCCCCCCAAAACTTTTGTGCATTGATAGGAAAGGAACTGCTTGGAAATGCTGTAGGATGCCAAGCCACAGCCAGTACCATCCCATTGGCATCAACTTGCCCCTGTTGCAGCGTCTCGAACGTATACATTGTTTGACTGCCTAACAGAGGTAGCCGCCTTTTATTTTCTTGTATCACTTCTATCGCTTGGTCAATATCCTCTACAGAGATTGCTAGCAATAAAGCATCTGCCCCATCACCGATAGCTTGAGAGGGAATATCACTAGGGTTGAAATTGGGAGATGAAAAATCACAGGCTGTGTTAGTAATTTTGCCACCATTCTGAAGAATAGCCCATGTAAACTCTTCTTTGAACGACTTACTGGCTTCAATTTTGGAGGCAGCACAAACAGCAACCTTAGTTTTGCGAGCAGACTGAATAGTATAACGGGCAAGTGTATCAGCAGTAACCCTAGTGCTGGGGGTGGTGCGAAATATATAGCTACCAATTCCAGACAGCTCGCTGGCAACGCTAGTAGGGGAAATCATTACCAAACCTCCCGCCTGATACACTGGAGCGGCAGCGATAGAAGCCTCACTGGAGTTATGCCCCACAACTGCCAACATACTGGAATCTTTGACAAACTCACTAGCAAGTTGTTGAGCGATCGCCGGATTATTATCGTCATTAACAATCTCCACCTGAACTAGCTTTCCCCCAATACCACCGTTATGATTTACTTCATATTGGGCTTGAGCTACGCCACGCAGTATTTCTTTTGCTATATTCAGATTGCCACCAATGGGCACACTCACGCCAATTTTAACGACATCGCCCTTGGTAGCCGCCACAGCGTTTTCTGAGTAAATCCATGTCTCTGGATCATTGCGATTTATTTGCAAGGCTGAGTTGAACTTAGTGATAGCAGCGGGAAAGTTGCCCGAGGCAAATGCTTGAGTTCCCGCCTGTTTGTCTGGGCTAGTATCTGCCGTAATTAAAACTTTGTCTCCCAAACTAATCCGCTTTTGTAGTGAGTTACTGTTGTTATAGTTAAATAAACCACCAGATGCCGGTTGTCGTGGTTCTGTTATTTGTGAAGATAGCTGCTGTCCAGAATTACTCAACCAAAAAATAAGAGGACCTGTTAAGACAAAAGCGAGTAAATATAAGACAAGAATTTTATTTTTTTTCTTCTGTAACATGGGTAGACTACAATACCTAGATAATAAAGTTCTATTTAGATGTTTATAAATTAGTAAGCTGGCACACAAAGACAACTGCTTCATCTATACCGTAATTTCACTGATAAATTTTTCAGACCATACTGCTTAAGCATAATTACTTAAATACATGCACGCATAACGTAATTCCGATAGAGATTATGGGGGATATTGCCTCTTCATTCCACTTCCTGGGAAATAAACTCCCAACTAGCTGCACTGACATTTGCCTTCAACTTGAGAAGACTGACAACCTGCTCTAGGAGTACGTCGTTGCGGCCTTCAGTCACGAAATCTGCCTTTATCTCTACCAATGCTCGCTCGTCTATATCCTTACTTTCAATATTCCTAGTATAGAAAGCATTCAAAGTCAGTGATTCATCCTTAACGGGGTGTAGGAGCAAAGCACGTACATTAGCTTCGTCCTCACTATGACAGAGCAGTCGGAAGCGATAACGGGTTTCTAGCTTCGTATTAACTACCGCTGGTCCGTTGATCAGTTGAACCAGTGGTCGGAATAGCAGGTTTGCTGCAACTACTGCCAACGCCCCAACGTACGCTTGGAACATTAGCCCAGAACCTATCAGGCTGCCAACCGCCGCTGCACACCACAGGGTTGCTGCTGTATTTAGTCCACGTATGCTAGAGCCTTCACGTAAGATTACACCTCCCCCGAGAAAACCTACCCCAGAGACCACCTGGGCTGCGACCCGCGTCGGACTTGCATCACCTGGAACCATGGCTGCCATCATCACAAACATAGCTGAGCCGATGGATACTAAAACATTAGTTTTGAGTACCCCCATCGTTTGCCGCCACTGTCTTTCTACACCAATCGCTGCACCAAGGATGAGTGCAAGTAGCAAGCGGATAACGAAATCTATCCAGGTCATCGTCTATTTCTCCAATACCCAAGCTTTGTGAGCCAACGCACCTAGATTACTCATTGTCCCAGTAGGCTAGGCTCTTCTTGGTGGCGCAGTTTAGCTAGATTACCTATTAATTGTGCAGCATTTTCCTACCCAAAAAGAGCGCTGTTGTGACACTGGTACAAAGTTGTAGCCAATACAAAAGCGACTATCGGGAAAAATGTTTTGCCCTCACAGAGGAGACTCTAACAAAATTCAATCTGTCACTATTGGTTATCAGCGTGCAAGTAAAAACATTAGTAGATTAAAAAACTTACCGTACCGTATTAATGATTAGATAACTATTGAGCGATTGGTGCAAAGTCGTAGCCAGTACCAGAACGGTTACCAGGAATGATTTTCACAAGTTGGATCGGCGCGTTGCTATCGCCAGATGATAAAAACCGAATTGTACCTGAAGCCCCTGTAGTCGAAAAGTCCGACGAAGAGAGGGATTGCTTGACTCCCGCGCGAGTTGGATTGCGCTCCAAAGCAGCGATAAAAGCCCGTGCTGCATTATAAGAAAGGGCAGTTCGCCAGTTTACATCAGCACCCCAAAGCTGCTGGGATTGGCGCGGAAAGGCTGATTTTGGATCGCCTTCAATATGCCAGGGAACTGCCACTACCATCCCGATTGCCTGATTTCCCCCAACTTCCAAAGTTTTGAGTGAATAAACACTATCTCCTCCAAGCAGATTTAACTGTTTCCGGTTAACCTGAACTACTTGTAGCGCTTTGTCGAGTTCACCCGTATTGGCAGCTAACATTAACACCTGTGCCCCCTGCCTAATTGCCTGTTCCACACTTTTAGCTGCACTAAAACCCGGATTGGACAAGTCAAACTCGCTCGATACTTGTCCCCCTGCAAGTAAAATAGCCGTAGCAAACTCAGACTTGAGGGACTGGCTATAAGTACTCTGAGAATTGAAGAAAACTGCGACATTTTTCTGCTGTAACTTGCTCAGCATGTAATTGGCTAACGCCCTCGCTGCCACATAATCACTGGGAACAGTGCGAAAAACGTAGCTACTAAAGCCTGAAAGTTTAACCGCAGTACTAATAGGGGAAATTGCTACGAGTTGTCCGGAAGTGTAAACAGTTCCTGCAGCTAATGTGACATCACTCGCATAACAGCCGACAACACCCAAAACGTCGGAATTGTTGACCAATGTTGAGGCAATCTGTTTAGCAATTTCTGGACTATCGTCGTCGTTAGCGATCGCTACCCTCAACGGCACCCCCTTAATTCCTCCAGAAGAATTGATTTCATTTTGGGCTTGAGCAACGCCGCGCAAAATCTCCAAAGCTCCGCTGGGGTTAGTCCCAATCGGCACAGATGCAGCAATGGTGTAGCTTTTTTGCTGCCCAATGCGAGCATTGTTAAGGAAAATGAGGGCTTCTGGATCGTTGCGATTCGCTCTTAGAGATGCCTCTAGATTCGTAATCGCTTTGTCGTAAGTTCTCGCTACTATAGCTTCCACCCCGGCTCGTTTAGCTGGCGGGACTTCCCCCTGAGTTAAAGTTTTCTCTCCGAAACTAATCCGGTCTTGTAGTGGTTGAGTGGTTGTTGAGCCAGAAATTTCTGAGTCTGGGGTGATAGATGAATCCGGTTTGAACCCAGAGTTAATGAACCACCAAACACCACCGCCGACTAACCCCAGAGTGATTAAGAAGGCTAAAACGAGAACAACCGTTTCGTTCTTTTGCTGAGACATAAATGGTTTGTAGCGCCGGTCACTTAAAAGATTATGGAAAGCAATTTGTAAATCAGACGAAACAATGTTGTCAGTGCGATCGCAACCACCCCAGCTGCAATTGCCAGCCCTACTGCCAGCTCAGCGGAAAAGCCGCCCCGCAAGACTGGGAGGAACCAGATAATTGCCAGTGAGATAACAGCAATAATTAATAAATCCCACTTTTCAATCCAGCGGCGGAACTGGGCAAAAATCAGAAAACTTAAAATCAGCACCGAAGTAGCCAGGGAGATCGGGGCTGACTGTAACAGACTGAAAAGCGCGATCGCAATTATTCCACCCTCCAACCCACTAAAGCCAGCTCCGATTAATAACTCCAGGGTAGAAAAAGCCGGTCTCGACCGAGCGACTGGCGCTGGTGGCGACTGTGGTTGTACTGGTGTTGTCCTAGAGGTTGTTGTTGGTGTGGGAGGTATCACCTGTGGCGGGGGCTTCACCGGTGCGGGAGGAGAGGGTGTGGGAGTTTCAAGTGCTGCTATCACTTCTTGAGCTGATTGAAAACGTTGATTTGGTGCGGGTAATAGCATCCGGTCCAAAACGTCCGCGAGGTGATCGCTCACAGACGCTTGCGTTCGCCAGTTCCACTGGTTGCTGTAGGCATCAAACAGCTCGGTTGCCTCCTTACCTGTCAACAACATGACGGCAGTCACAGCGAGGGCATACAAATCTGTGGAAGGGTAAACTTGCCCCCCAGCCATCTGCTCAGGGGGTGCGAATCCCATTGAATAAATCCCTGTCGAAGCTCCAGTTGTTGTCGGGACGGCTTTGGCCACCTGCTTGACTGCTCCAAAATCTAGCAGGTAAAGCTTGCCGTTACGATGGCGCATAATGTTCGAGGGCTTGATATCTCGATGAATGGAGCCATTTTCATGGACAAAGTCGAGTATTGGTAGGATTTGCCGCAGTACCGCCAACACCTCTACCTCGGAGAACTTCCCCTTTTCGGCTAGTTCCTCTTCCAGGTTTTTTCCATCAATAAACTCTTGGACTAGATAGAAAAACTTGTCTTGCTTTCCCGGCTGCAAACTGGGAACAGTCAACTCAAAAAAAGCAAACAAGTCAGGAATTTGCTCGTGTTGACTGCCCAGCTCCTCTAAAAATTCTGCCTCACGTTCAAATAAAGTTTGAGCAATTTCCAGTTGAGTCTGGGTTAAGTCTCCTGAAGGCTTAAATTGCTTGACCACGCAACGGCGCATTCCTGGAGTGTAGCGATCGCGTGCCAAAAATGCCGCTCCAAACCCTCCTCGCCCCAGGAGCTTTGACGGCAGATAGCGTCCTACTAGAATCAGGGGCATCCCACAAGTGGTGCAGTACTTCTGCTGCACTGTCTTCAGCGTCGCAATATCATCTAAATCTGCAAAATAGTTTTGCGGGCGGGGGCAGCTTGAACGGGTGCAGGAAACTTCCATTTCTCTTTATTTTGAGTCAACCTCCAGCCGAGTGCGGCGTTACTGCTTCTAGGGAATCTATGACTAACGGTGGCGACTTTAACATATCCTTAGTCCACCCTGGTGTAGTAAACGCCGGTAAAATTTCCTGAATAAAAGCTTCTGCCGCCTTCGAGCGGTAACGATTGGGGTTTAAAATTACCCACAGCGTCCGCTTGACAACAACGCCTTCCACGTTTGCACAGTGAAGCACGCCCATCTGTAACTCTTTGGCAATCGCCGAGAGCGAGACAAAGGCAGCGCCCAATCCTGACTGCACTGCATTTTTAATTGCTTCTATGGAATTGAGTTCCATTTCAACTTTGAGTCGACGCGTATCAATTTCACAGCGACTCAGCACCTGGTCAATCACCTTGCGGATGGTTGACTGGGAGTCGAGGGCAATGAACTGTAGTTTATATAGGTCTTCTCTATGAATTTTATCCAGCTTTGCCAGAGGATGAAAAACCGGTAAAATTAACGCCAACTCATCCTCGGCATAAGGAATAATTTCTAGTGATTCCTGGAGGTCAGCGGGTATCTCACCCCCAATAATCGCTAGGTCTACCTGTCCATTCGCCACACTCCAAGCAGTCCGGCGGGTGGAATGAACGTGCAATTGCACTGCTACATCTGGGTAGTGTTGCCGAAACAACCCAATCATGCGGGGTAAAAGATACGTCCCTGTTGTCTGAGAAGCGCCCACAATCAGCGTGCCGCCTTGGAGATTTTGGAGATCTTCAATGGCACGGCAGGTCTCTTGGCAGAGAGTGAGGATTTTTTCGCCATAGTTGAGCAGGAGATATCCCGCTTCCGTTAGTTGTGCCCGTCGTCCTCCTCGATCAAACAGAGGCACATCCAACTGCCTCTCCAAGTTTTGCACTTGTAAGCTAACAGCGGGTTGTGAGACATATAGACTATCAGCGGCACGCTTGAAGCTCCCTTCGGCAGCGATCGCTTTAAGAATGCGTAACTGATCTAAAGTGAAAGGAAGGTCAGACATACGGCTAAACCCACAAAGAGGAAAGGAGCCTGAAGGCAAGAGACTAAGTATAGTAGCGGTCGAACTCAGATAATTTGTCGGCTGCTTACGGCTGGAGACTTCACTAGAGATTGACACTAACACAACATTCTCATTAAAGTCCCCTGTTGAATACTTTGTGATATGGGTTGTACTAGACGTTGTTTTCTTTAAATTACTTTATCTATTTAGATTATGTTTTTTGCTTGGTTGACACCCAGCCACTTTGTGATCCTAGGTCTTTTATTCGGGTTTGCGATTGCCCATAGTGGTCTGGCTTCCCTCCGCCTTTGGGCAGAGAAACACATTGGACCACGAGCCTACCGGATCTTGTTTGCCTTAGTTAGCCTGCCAATGGCAGTTTTGTTGATTATTTACTTTTTCAACCATAGATATGAAGGTCTTCAGCTATGGCAAGTCCAAGACGTTCCAGGAGTGCAGTCACTCGTTTGGGTGCTATCAGCGATTTCCTTTGTGTTTCTGTATCCAGCTACGTTCAATTTGTTGGAAATTGCTGCGATCCAGAAACCCCAAGTCCACCTGTACGAAACTGGCATTATTCGCATTACCCGTCATCCCCAGATGGTGGGACAGGTGATTTGGTGTATTGCTCACACCCTCTGGCTGGGCACCACCTTCACCCTTGTCACCTCAGCTGGGCTAGTGTTACACCATCTATTTGGAGTTTGGCATGGGGATCGTCGTTTAAGTAGTCGCTACGGCGAAGCCTTCGTCAGCGTCAAAGACCGCACCTCCATCATTCCATTCTTAGCTATTCTCCAAGGGCGTCAAACTCTTAAATGGCAGGAGTTTATCCGCCCTGCCTACCTAGGTGTCGCTGTTTTCATCCTCCTGCTGTGGTGGTCTCACCCCCAGCTGATCCGCGCCACCAGCAGCGTCAACTGGTAGTTCGGGCTGTACCCCATGCAATTCTTTTATTTTGTTTTCACAAATTAAAGGAGAGCTTTGGTCCTTAGAGGATAGATTTTTTCCCCTACTTTCTCTTGTGATCTCGCACCCACAAAAATAAATTCAAATTGGATAAAATTAGTTAATTACTTGATCCCAAATGGTGTAGCATGATGCACAATAGCTTTAAGCACTCATCGAGCAGCGGTCAGCCCAAAGGAATTTTTACAGATGACCAACAGATAACCACTTTGTTTTAAGCGTTTTAAAAAACAAAAGCTGATGTAGCTACATGATGGCTGATAGCTAACTTTAATAGCAAACCCCAATAAATCTAATTAGAGGGATCATGGTGTTGTCGGTTATTGAGCAGAATTTTACTCAAGAAGTTTTAGAATCTCCAATTCCTGTTCTAGTAAACTTTTGGGCACCTTGGTGCGGGCTGTGCCGCAACATTCAACCGCTACTGTTGCAATTTAAGACACATTGTGAAGAGCCAATCAAATTGGTTGGGGTTAACGCTGACGAAAATTTCAAACTGTCCAATGCTTATCGACTCACGAACCTGCCAACCTTACTCCTGATTGAAAACGGTAAAGTTGTAAGGCGGCTAGAGGACTTTCACGGACGGGATGCTCTGCGGCTGGCGCTAGAAGAAATTAGGGCCAGCTACATAGAGCGCAGTAAAAACTACACGACCATCCACTCAAGTTCGTCACCCACCTCTGATTGGGAGTGTCGCTCAGCATGAAGGAAATCTCCCTTTGCCTTTTTAGCTAAAAGTCAAGCGAACTTGATATTCCCCACTCAGTTTCAGTCGGGTGGGGTATTTCATAGGAAAAAGTGTATGTTACAAGTGTTAACAGTTCGGTCAAGTTAAAGTAGGCGTCAGTGATGGAAGCAATCTATCAGTATGCCTGGCTGATTCCGGTGTTACCTCTGGTCGGGGCTATGCTGGTCGGTCTTGGGTTGATATCGGTAAATCAGGTGACAAACCGCCTGCGACAGTTGAATGCCGTGTTTATCGTGTCCCTCCTGGGAGCGGCGATGACTCTGTCTTTTGCATTGCTCTGGAGTCAAATTCAGGGACACGTGCCCTATACCCGCACGATTGAATGGGCGGCGGCGGGTGATTTTCACCTGAATATGGGCTACACAATTGACCACCTCACAGCACTGATGCTAGTGATTGTGACGACTGTGGCTCTCTTGGTCATGGTTTACACCGATGGCTACATGGCTCACGATCCAGGATATGTAAGATTTTATGCTTACCTGAGCTTGTTTAGTTCATCGATGTTGGGTCTGGTTGTCAGCCCAAACCTCGTGCAAGTTTATATTTTCTGGGAACTGGTAGGTATGTGTTCATACTTACTGGTCGGGTTCTGGTACGACCGCAAGTCAGCAGCTGATGCTTGTCAGAAAGCATTTGTGGTCAACAGAGTGGGCGATTTTGGCTTGCTATTAGGAATCCTGGGGCTTTATTGGGCAACCGGAAGCTTTGAGTTTGAGGTGATCGGCGATCGCTTGCAAGACCTGGTTCAATTCGGTTCTTTAAGCAACGTTCTCGCTGTCCTGTTTGCAGTCTTAGTCTTTTTGGGTCCTGTCGCCAAGTCCGCGCAGTTCCCCTTACACGTCTGGCTGCCAGATGCGATGGAAGGCCCGACTCCCATCTCTGCTTTAATCCACGCCGCGACGATGGTGGCAGCAGGTGTTTTCCTCATTGCCCGCATGTATCCCCTCTTTGAAGGCATACCGGCGGCAATGAATGTAATTGCCTTTACTGGGGCATTCACTGCCTTTTTGGGTGCAACTATTGCTATTACCCAAAACGACATCAAAAAGGGTCTTGCCTACTCCACTATTTCCCAGCTGGGCTACATGGTGATGGCAATGGGAGTGGGCGCTTACAGTGCTGGGCTATTCCACCTAATGACCCACGCCTACTTCAAGGCGATGCTGTTCCTCGGCTCAGGATCGGTAATTCACGGCATGGAAGAAGTCGTCGGTCACGATCCTGCCCTAGCGCAAGATATTCGGCTGATGGGGGGACTGCGTAAGTATATGCCGATTACAGCAATTACCTTTTTAATTGGGACTCTAGCCATCAGCGGTATCCCACCATTTGCTGGTTTTTGGTCAAAAGATGAAATCCTCGGTTCTGCCTTTGCAGCTAACCCATTTCTATGGGCTATCGGCTGGCTAACAGCTGGAATTACGGCTTTCTATATGTTTCGCATGTATTTCACCACATTTGAAGGTAAATTCCGGGGGAATAAAACCACAATGTGGAAAGAACTCAAGTCAGCAGATGGGATGTCGATAGCAGCGGGTTTTAGAGAAGCTGCCCCTGCTTTTGGCCCTGGTGCAATGGATACAAGAGAACTGGCGGCAACGGCAGTAGATCATGACTCCCATAGTCATAGCGAATACCCCCATGAGTCGCCTTGGACGATGACTCTACCGCTGATAGCGCTGGCGATTCCCTCGATGCTAATTGGATTGGTGGGGACACCTTTTGCCAACTACTTTGAGGAGTTTATCCATCCGCCCAGCGAATCGGTGGCAGCGATAGTTGAAAAGGCAAGTGAGTTTGAGCTAGCAGAGTTTTTGATCATGTCGGGCAATGCGGTGGGGGTTTCTCTAATTGGGATTTCCCTGGCTTCACTGATGTACTTGGGGCGCAGGATAGACCCTGGGGCTATCGCTTCGACAATCAAACCGCTCTACGATCTGTCGCTGAACAAGTGGTACTTTGACGAAATTTACGATCAGGTCTTCGTCCAAGGTCTACGCCGGATAGCGAGACAGGTAATGGAGGTTGATTTTCGGATTGTCGATGGTGCAGTTAACTTGACAGGCTTTTTTGCCCTGGTAAGTGGCGAAGCCCTGAAATACATCGAAAATGGTCGCGCTCAATTCTACGCCTTGATCGTGTTTGGAGCGGTACTGTGCTTAGTGATTGTCTTTGGCGTGACTTAAAGCAATGAACACAGCTAATTTTCCCTGGCTGACCACAGCAATCCTGTTTCCCATTGCAGCGTCACTGCTGATACCGTTCATACCAGATAAAGATGGCAAGACGGTTCGCTGGTACGCCCTGATCGTGGGTTTGATTGATTTTTCCTTAATTGTTTACGCTTTCGGTACTCAGTACGACTTTGACAAATCAGGTCTGCAACTGGTGGAAAGTTATCCCTGGATACCCCAACTGGACTTGAATTGGTCCGTAGGGGCAGATGGGATATCGATGCCGCTGATTCTACTGACTGGTTTCATCACCACTTTGGCGACTTTAGCAGCTTGGCCAGTCACTCTGAAGCCAAAGCTGTTTTACTTTTTACTTCTGGCGATGTATGGCGGTCAACTCGCAGTGTTTGCCGTCCAGGATATGTTGCTGTTTTTCCTGGTTTGGGAACTCGAGCTGGTTCCGGTATACTTTCTGCTCTCAATTTGGGGGGGCAAAAAGCGCCAGTACGCTGCAACAAAGTTCATTCTCTACACAGCTGGTGGGTCACTATTTATTTTGCTGGCTGCCCTGACGATGGCTTTTTATGGCGATACGGTGACGTTTGACATGCGATCGCTCGCCGCCAAAGACTATGCCCTCAACCTCCAACTCTTAATTTATGCAGGCTTTCTGATTGCTTACGCGGTCAAGCTTCCCATTTTCCCGTTACACACCTGGCTGCCAGATGCCCACGGTGAAGCAACTGCTCCTGTTCACATGCTGCTGGCAGGAATTCTGCTGAAAATGGGTGGGTACGCTCTGATTCGGATGAATGCTCAGATGCTCCCGGATGCCCACGCCTATTTTGCGCCGGTGTTAGTGATTCTGGGGGTGGTTAATATCATCTATGCTGCCCTGACATCGTTTGCCCAGCGTAACCTGAAGCGGAAAATCGCTTACTCCTCTATCTCTCACATGGGGTTTGTGCTGATTGGCATTGCTTCATTCACTGACTTGGGCTTGAGTGGTGCGATGTTGCAAATGGTTTCTCATGGACTGATTGGAGCGAGCTTGTTCTTCTTGGTGGGAGCCACCTACGACCGGACACACACCTTGATGCTGGATGAAATGGGTGGTGTTGGGCAGAAAATGCGGAAGATTTTTGCTATGTTCACCACTTGTTCAATGGCATCTTTGGCATTACCAGGGATGAGCGGGTTTGTGGCAGAGTTAATGGTGTTTGTGGGCTTTTCTAACAGCGACGTCTATAACCCCACCTTCAAACTGATAGTGGTCTTCCTGATGGTAGTTGGCGTTATCTTAACTCCGATTTATCTGTTGTCGATGCTGCGTGAGATTTTCTACGGACCAGAAAACAAGGAGTTAGTTGCCCACGAGGTTCTTGCGGATGCCGAACCGCGAGAAGTATTTATTATTGCCTGTCTGTTGGTGCCGATTATTGGGATTGGTCTATATCCCAAAATGCTGACTCAGGTGTACGACTCTACAACTGTGCAGTTGACGGCACGGCTGCGTGATTCCGTACCAACGTTGGCGGCTCAGCGGCAAGCTACAACGGTGTCGTTCCGCGCACCTGAGATTAGTGCCAGGTAGCGAGCATTAGATTTCAATTCAATATTGCTGAAGGGGCAGGTCTAGATACTTGCCCTTTTTGCTATCTTTAAGCTCCATGAGATTGCGAGAATTTATCTGTAATGTTCAATTTAGGCTATAGCACTGAATTAAGACAAGAATCACACCGCTGGCTGCTGCTGCATATGGTTAAATGCCCCCTTCATGGAATTTAAGCCTATCTTGATGTGTTCTTCACCTTGAAGCCGAATTTACTGCTTAAACTAAATATGTATACAGGCAATAACTAAAACTAAGCACTATATAATTAACGGTCACAACGTCTCTAGAGATAACCCTCTTGAGACGTTTTAACATTGTGATGATATCAACGTTGTTGTTATAGGGTTAACTGCCCAAACCGCAGCTACGTAAGGCATGGCAGGAATCTTGAACAATCAGCCTAAGGGGTGAGTTAGCAAGAGTGGCGTTTCGCTGTTATGTAAAAATAAACAACGATTCAATATCGGGGCAATAAGGCGCAAAATCTGTCTGAGGGCAAATGCTGAAATGGAAAAGGAAAAATAACTTAGAAGGATTTGCACCTAACGTAATCGCAATTGAGGTGGAGACTATCATGACCGACTTATCAAATTTCCGAGTAGCAGTATTGGTAACAGATGGGTTTGAAGAAGTTGAACTCACAGAACCCGTAAAAGCACTAAAAGAAGCTGGCGCAAGAGTGGAAGTTCTCTCGACCAAATCTGGACAAGTTCAAGCGTTTCAGCATCACGATAAAGGCACAACCGTGAGTGTAGATCGCACTCTCAACGAAGCACAGGCAAGCGAATACGATGCGGTATTGTTACCTGGCGGCGCACTCAATGCTGATGAACTGAGAATGGAAGAGAAAGTGCAATCTTTTCTACAGCAAATGCAGCAAGCAGGTAAACCCTTTGCTGCCATCTGTCACGCACCTTGGGAATTAGTTTCTGCTAACTTGGTGAAAGGACGAACTCTAACCAGTTTCTACACAATTCAAGACGACATTCGCAATGCAGGCGGTAGCTGGGTGGATCGAGAAGTTGTGGTAGATGGAAACTGGGTCACAAGTCGCAAGCCCGACGACATTCCCGCATTCAATCGGGAAATGTTGAATCTGTTTGCACAATTTACACCAACGGCATCTGCTTCACACTAATCGCTCCTTGTAGAGCCATACACAGTTTTACTTGTGGTTTGTTTTTAGTGATCGCAGAGTTGAAAGCGATCATGAGCATCGCGTCTGGGTAGCATGGTTGCAGAGCATAACGTCTTCGGCATCGCTGTTATCTTTAATTTCGAACCAGCAAACACGGACAAAGCTCATGCGGGCAGTTGTAATCGAAGAGTAGTGTCGAGAGTGAGGTGCAAGGCGTCAGATAGCTGCAATCGAGCAAACAACAAATAGTTAGTGACTAACAAATTCAGTTTTTTGTGTTCCTGACAACAAGTTAACATGCTTCTACCTCTTAAGGTAGAGGACTAAGCTGAACCATAGCGCTTAAATCATCAAGAGCAAACATGGTCAACTTAACTCTGCTCATCATAATACTGATGAGCTTAAACCGTTGAAAAGAGTCTGGAATTGGTCATTTGTATTAGGTCTCGGCGGAGTAGCCCTAGGACTTGGTAGCTGGCAGGGCTGGGCATGGTGGAGTTGGGCAAGTTCACCACCCCAATCAATAGGATCATCTACAGTAAATGAAACTAGTGCAGCCACAGGCGTACAAATTAAAATTCCTTCGGGGACGGCGACGCAGCAGATTGGTCGCAATTTGGCAGCAGCGGGATTGATTCGCTCACCAACAGCCTGGAATCTGTGGGCACGTTGGCTGCACTCACAAGACCCCAAGGGTGAGTTTAAGGCGGGTACCTACCAGCTATTACCTACTCAGCCCCTGTCAGCGATCGCTGACAAAATTTGGCAGGGAAAGGTTGTACAACGCAGCTTCACTATTCCTGAAGGCTGGTCGCTACAGCGGATGGCAGCTCACCTCGAAGCACAAGGCTTTTTTCCTGCCCAAGATTTTCTAGCAGCAGCAAGTCAGATTAAACGCAACCAGTACCAATGGCTACCCGCTGATTTGCCTCACCTAGAAGGTTTTTTATACCCTGATACGTACAACCTGAGTGGCGATCGCGTCACGCCCCAAGAGGTTGTGCAACAAATGCTCAACCGGTTTGAGCAAGTGGCGCTGCCGCTGTATCAACAAGGCCATAGTCAGACCAAACTCAACCTCCGGCAGTGGGTAACCCTTGCCAGTATTGTAGAGAAAGAAGCAGTGGTTTCTCAAGAGCGAACTCGCATTGCTGGGGTGTTCACATCTAGGCTACGCCAGGGGCAGCCTTTAGGAGCTGATCCAACAGTGGAGTATGGTTTGGGAATCCAGCAAACAGCTGATCAGCCCTTAACTTTGGCTCAGGTAAAAACACCTTCTGCCTACAACACCTATCTCAACCCAGGATTACCACCCACCCCAATTGCCAGTCCCGGATTAGCAAGTTTAAAAGCGGCGCTCTATCCCGAAAGAACTCCTTACCTCTATTTTGTCGCTCGGTATGATGGCACCCATGTTTTCAGTCGTACTTTGTCTGAACACATAGCGGCGCAATCTACTATCCGAAAACAACAGGTAGCGCAGCAAAAGACTAGCAGTTTGCCCTAGTTGTCTACTCTGGTCTTACATCACTAGTGAGAGAAAACCCTAGCCGTTAGGTAGATGAAGCTGGGACAGGGCCAAGCTGAAAATCAACCATAATTTACTGAAAGGCTTGTTATCCCTAGTCAGTGGTTTTTTTGAGCCGATACTGAACTTAAGAAGGCGTAATGGTAAATAACACAACTTTTAAGCATTCAAGGAGGAAAGGTGCGCATTCTCGTAAAAAGCTGCATTTGCCCTCTGAGCGGATACGAGCTAGGGAAGCACATCCAGTTGAATATGGTCCTACTCGTAAATTAGAATTTCGTGCTCATCCTTATAGGCGCAGAAATCGAAGAAGACGATCAAACTACAGAATATTAGTGGTTTTAGCCCTTACCCTTGTTCTGGGTTTATTGATGGTCAGGTTGCTCCTCTCCTTCCTATCCACTTCTTGTAAAGCTTTTGCTTCACAGCAATTCGAGCAGCCACAGAAAGCTACAGTTTTGCTATCGCCATTTCAAATGAATCCTGCTACTACTGCACCTGTGGTTGCTCTAGCTCATGCCATTATTGGACAAGAAAGTTCAGCAGAATTCCAGTCTCTAAATCCTCACTCTGGAGCTTTAGGACTGGCCCAAATTATGCCTGCTAATCTCAGTGAATGGAGTCAAGAGATTCTCGGTTATCGTCTTACACCTGATGAATTTCTGAACAGTCCACAACTACAAATGAAAATCATTGAGTACAAGCTGAGTGAGTATTGGCAAGAGGCGTTAGTTGATAGTAGCGGCGATGAAGAAACTGCTGTATTAAGGG